>JAAUXU010048727.1_pt1 | contig 68682 bp, 71 predicted proteins | sample 7278151 | NCBI WGS metagenome assembly JAAUXU01 (sample SAMN14350113, study PRJNA611818) | marine sediment metagenome | isolation source: surface marine sediment (1.8m) | place: French Polynesia: Moorea | collected 2018-08
GATGTGCTCACTTCCACCAGGGCCTCGTCCTACTTCTGGAGGAAGCAGAAAAACAGGGAAACAATGACTGACTGGATTCTTTTTCACTGCAAGAATTGATTACAGGACGTATAGTTCTTCCCGCTCCATGCAGTCGGCCACGAGCAGACTAATAGAGGAGAGGGTTTATTATTGAGTTGAAGCATGGCCGTGGACGAAGGGAAGGCGGCCGCGTCCTTGACTGCGTCGTCGTGGATGTGGTGATTTTGTGGTCCCGCCACAACCTGGGCTGGCCGCCGCTGTCCCCCGCGCTCTTTGTCCGCCAAAAGAACTGCTCATTCGTCGCCTTTTGAAACAACGTTTATGTCAACAAACCGCCCTCACTTACTGTGCTTCCGCCCGAGGGGTTTATTTAGCGTGCCTCAAATGCGCGCTGTACAAATAGACATACTCGACAGCTCCTGGGGATTTCATACCATATCCTAACGTCACTGGTGTGAATCCCCTCCCGCTCCTGTCGTCACATATAATTGACCTGCAGCAATCTGTGTGGGGAAGGCCTGAAAGACGTAGTTTTAGTAGGCGTTGAAAGCGTCTGTAAGTGGGCGGCGAAGTCCTCGGCACTCCACCAGACACGGAACACGTTTAGGGGACATTCGGAGAGGGGAAAAAAAGGAACTACGAAAGTTACTTCAGGCACGACCAAGACTGTCCCAGTTAGGTACACGCGGAGTCCTCATAGTCACGAGGCACATTTCAGCATAGCCGCTGGGCTCCTCCTGCCTGAGGTGCCAGGAAAGTCGCCATGGGGACAATCGAAAGCTCATTTTCAAAGTGCTGTTATCCTGTGTGGGGGGGGGGCTGCTCTTGCACTGGTTGTCTGATGGAGTATGACCTGAATCATGTGTATCATGTGTGACCCAAGGACAAGTTTCCTCATTTCCCTCGTTGCTTCAACTTAGGCCCATGCACTGCATGTTCTATCCTACATGGAAGGAGAAGGGGAAGGAGAAGGAGAAGGGGAAGGAGAAGGAGAAGGAGAAGGGGAAGGAGAAGGAGAAGGGGAAGAAGGAGACGGAGAAAGAGAGGGAGAAGGAGAAGCAGAAGGGGAAGGAGAAGGAAAAAGAGGAGAAGGAAAAGTTGAAAGAGATGAAGGAGAAGGAGAAGGAAAAGTTAAAGGAGATGAAGGAAAAGTTAAAGGAGATGAAGGAAAAGTTAAAGGAGATGAAGGAAAAGGAGAAGGAAAAGGAGAAGGAGAAGGAAAAGGAGAAGGAGAAGGAAAAGTTAAAGGAGAAGGAGAAGGAAAAGTTAAAGGAGATGAAGGAAAAGTAGAAGAAGGAAAAGTAGAAGAAGGAAAAGTAGAAGATGGAAAAGTAGAAGAAGGAAAAGTAGAAGAAGGAAAAGGAGAAGAAGGAAAAGGAGAAGAGAGAAAAGTAGAAGAAGGAAAGGTAGAAGGAGAAGGAAAAGTAGGAGGACAAGGAAAAGTTGAAGGAGAAGAAGATTGGAAGAAGAAGGAAAATTAGAAGGAGAAGGAAAAGGAGAAGGAGAAGTTGAAGGAAAAGTTGAAGGAAAAGTTGATGGAAAAGAAGTAAAAGGAGAAGGAGAATAAGAAATCGGAGGAGAAGGAGAATAAGAAATAGGAGCAGAAGGAGAATAAGAAGGAGGAGGAGAAGGAAGCCATTCATGACATGGGCAATGATGGAGACGATCCGTCGCTGGCAGTGTAAGACGCCGTCCGTGCTCACGGTCGTGTTCACGTCTTAAGGACGAAGAAGTGATGTAAAGGCAGAAAAGGTCAGAGAGACGTTTTGCGAGCCATAAGCGTGAAAAAATGCACGAGTGACTTTAACGTCGCTGGTTCTTCTTGATGTTCCTTTTACAGAAAAAAGTTAAATCCACGCCAAGGAAAGTTTGAAGAGGAACATCCTGTAATCGAATTTCCGGCGTCTGAATTTGTCGGATAGGTATTTTAGTCCTAAGTCGCTGGCGAATGATTGATTATGGGGAGATCGAGAGAGCTTCAGTGATCATTCGATTATGCCTTTCGCGCTCTCTTCTTCGCTCTCGAGTTGTCCAGAAAGGAGACAACTAAAGTTTTTGTCCCGAGCCGAAAAGGAAAGAGGGGGGTTTAAAAATAGCCTCGTTGCTTACAGCCTTTCCTAAGATTCGCCCTCCTCCTCGTCGTCGTCGTCCTCGTCGTCGTCGTCGGCCTCCTCCTCCTCCCCCAAAAAGCACGCGCGGACTAAAATATCATGGGGCAAAGTCGGGTTGGGTCCCACCAAGCTTTCCAGCTCTCTCTCTCCTCTTCCTCTGTGGTACATACAAGCTTTTTGTGCTGAGTGCCTGGAGAGGCCCCAACCAGGCCTCCCCCCCCCCCCCATTCATGAATCGTCGTCCTCTCTCTCTATCTTGGGGTATCTCGTTTACGTACCTCGACTACATAGGGTTGGAAAAAAAGTTGCCTCTTGTCTCCGTCTCTGTGTGCGTGTCTCTTGGCTCACGCGTTGTCTTTGTTTCGTCGAGTTCATGATCAACGTGTAAAATGATTGATTCTCCGCCGAGGGCGAGCGCAAGGAGAGCGGGAGCTCCCAAATGAATGAATCCAGTTATTTTTGTTCCCCGTAGACATGCAAAAAGGCACGCGATCAGCAGTAACTTTTCTTTGTTCCCAGGTATTTTTGCCACTGCTTGGGCTATACTTAAGTAAGCCTTAATCGCACACCAATCCGGATGAGCAATGATTATTCCGCTCGCTGAAATTTGGTAGTCCGGCTTTTATGGCGCTCAGTCAAGAAAAGTTTGGTGGGCGCACCGGAGGAGTTCGGCATTAAGAATGTCCTTTGAGGACAAGCAGGAGGGGAATTGCACTTGGGCTACTTCGTCATCACTCAGTGCCAACCTCTGCATGTACGCAGTCATGGAGGTCCCCGACGCGTCCAAATTTACCTCGACACCTCGTACCTGCAGCCACTGTACTTAGCAGCAATGAAGGGTTGGCCACTTCACATCCTTCTTGTTGTTGTGTTACCTGTTATTATCAGTAATCATAGCCCTGTCAAAGATGATGACAAAGTCCTCCCTCGGGGAAGGGGGGGGGTTGAAGGAAGGGGGGGTGATGAAGAGCTTTTGTGTCTCGCCCCTTGGCTTCATGCATGACCTCCTTTTTACCAAATATAACTTCCCCGCAGCCGCAGCCGCCGGCCCGAGCAGCAACTTTGTGTGCCGGAGCCAGATTTATTTTTAGTTCCACAACTCCGACTCTCCTCGCTTCTTCTCCTTGGGCGGCCCCTGATTTGGCTTTCACGCTCGCCCAAGACCATTTTCTCTCTCGCTCTCTCGTAACGGACGAATTGGACCCCCCTGCGGAGAAAAGCGTTTTGTGTCCATTTTTGGACATGCACAACACAATAGAGGTTTTTTTTTCGGGTGTTTTTCAATATTTCTCTTCCTCCTTTTTGTCTCAGAGTGCCCTCGCTCGAACGATCGCATGGAGCGCTTCGCGTGCCCGACGCCCGATCACCGCGGCCGCTACCGCTGCATCGACGACCGAGCCCTCTGCGACGGCTTCTTCGACTGCGCGGGGAATGAGGACGAAAATCCAGAGCATTGTCTGTTTTACAAGACGGTGAGTAGCATCTTACACACGCACGCTCAGACAATGCCAATGCAGCACATTGGACCAATGCAGTGCAATGGAAGTAAAGAAGTCGATACGCCCACGTTGGTTGGCCGGCCGACGTCGTCGTCGTTGGAGTGTGTACACTTTTGGCTTGCACTTCTTGCTCGTACGACAGATGTCCATGCATGCTTGAGAGGGGGAGGGGGGAGGGGGGACTGGATGACGACAATGCCAGACAGCTCAAAGTTGTGCTTCTACTGTATGATCCGTACGTCGTATTTGCAGACCAAGGCCCACCTGGACATCCTCGCGGAGGCCCTGTTGCGCTGGGCTCGAGGACGATAGAAGAGCCGATGACTTGGCCTTTTCTACGCGCTCTTTGGGACGTAGGAAAAAGCTGTATTTGCATATTGCGACAGAAATGATGATGATGGACAGAAAATGGTGCGGCGGCGGCGGTGGCGGCGGCGGCGGCGGCGACGGCGGTGACGGAGGCGGCGGAGGCGGTGGACTGTGTATTACTGTTACTTCTTCTTCTTTGAGACATGAACATTTCTCTACGTTACACCCACGCACACACATTTACTGCAAGTTCTTGCTAGTCAAGGGGAAAGCGTTCGCTTCACATTTGTGCCGCCGCCTTCGTTGAGCTTTAGCGTTTACTTGGAAGTGGCGAGAAGAAGAAGAAACTGATTTGCTACACACGTTATAAAGTGAAAAAAAAAGAACCATTGCGCTGCCTTAAATTCGTCGTCTGACCTCAAGAAGAAGAGTGCGCCTACTCGCTTAAACACCCTGTACACATACCCACGCACAGGTTGAAAAATGGAATAGTTGACCCGTATGGGCAATGGAGTTTAATGATATATCATCTTGTGATCTCATTGTTATTGTGTGTAGAGCTTTTAGATGACTCGGCCTCTACCTGCTGCTGCCTTGTTATTCCACGCATCTTTTGTTGTGCAAACACCTGAGGCCAAGAACTTATATAGGTATAATCATTAGATTCATTCCGTTATGGCTTGCAAGACGCAGAAACGTAAAGCTGTGTACTGCGCACCATTACCACACATACCGTACATACATCCATGTACTACACAAACAGACTGAGACAGAGTGTGTGAGCGAGTGCCAGAGAAATTATGAATCTCATAAGCAGGGACAGAAGAAACTCAAAGACCCTGAAAAAAGAGCGACAAATCACGCAAGTGCTCCTCTGTATAAGTAGATTCTCCCCTCAAGATATATAAGATTCCTTTCTCAATGTTGTTATTTTTGCAAGGACTTTCTTTCTCTCTCTTGTCAAGCATTACCACATATACAGAATTCGAGAGAGGAAGCCAAAGATGGAAGTATAATATCAGTCATTATTGAACTCGAGACCTTTAAATGCTACCTTTAATAATTGTATCGAAAAATTGATCAAAAGTTCCAACATCATTGTGTAAATGTTGCCTATTGCTGAAAGCCTCTCGTTCAGTAATTTTTGTGAAACATATATTGTAAGAGTTAAACAAGAATATAATCTATATATTATTTGTACCGGCCTCGTCATTTATACTGCACGACTCGTCCTGAACAACAGAAGGAAACAGAGACTTAGGTGGCATTTGGAGGATTTGGGGATTTTCCTTTGTGCTCTCAGAATACATGGAGGATATCTGCAGGTGGGGGGGATTCCTCTATTGTGCTAACTACAGTACGTAGAATAAAATGACGACTCATCTTTGACGCATCATCCGCACTACGTATATTTCGTACTCATCGTTGCTCACTCTTTACACGGCGCCTGCAAGACAGGGTACCTGAAGGGCGCGGCCGCGTCCGCGGCCTCGATGGTCTCCTCGACCTTCAGCCATCCTGTGGCCGTTAGCGAGCGGCCGCGCGAGAGGATGCGTGTGGAGAGAAAGCGAGGCTCGCCGCCGCTGCCGTCGGAGTCAGACAGGCACTGCACGACCACCGCGTACGAATCGTAGTCGGTGGACACGACGACGGACATCAGGTCGACTGAAAGGCACAAGTTGACGAAGCCGTTCATACCGGTCGTGCCACCACCCCGACCCCGAACAAACTTACAGAAGAAAAAAAAAAGAATGGAATGCGAGCCGATGTAGAGCTCGTTGAATGGTCCTTTGTGCATGCAGTAACTATGGACGTCAAAATTCATTGCTCAAACCTTGTACTCTCTGGAGGAGGAAAGGCACAAAGGCTTTCAGAAAGCATTGTACTGCGATATAGGCTTTTATCAATCATGAATCGTGGGTGGATGATTGTCAACGAGTGCAGCGTGAGTGAATAGTTGTGTTCAATTGAAACATACTTGGTCCGACGGCGATTAACTCCACACCACGCACTTATTGACACTCTGAGTGAAGGGAAAGACAACCGCAATGCAGAGAAACCCCAATACTGTACTTCTTTTTCATTGCTATCAAGGTGGAGCTTGTCCTTAAGGACATTGGCTCACAAAATGGTTCCTTTTTGTTGCTGAACAATGCGTACAGTGGGCCTGATGATTTGCCATTCTGCAGTAGGTTAGGGTCACTTAGTGTCCGTACGTTCGGATCATGGTGATGTCGTTGGCGCCCACAAAGTATACTCATCGTCACAGAAAGGTGATAGAAATGCAATGTGAGCAAAACACTTATCTACCATAGAGCCGAGATGAAAAATTCAGTGTCCTGATCCTGAAGGGGACTGACACTGCAAGACTCCATTCATTATTTACTTTAGTGCTGCGTGGTGATGATATCGAAGTGTAATGTGAGCCATGAAAAATTCATTGGATCAAAAAGTGACGCCCTCTAGTGTCCAACACTTTCCTGAGCACTTCTTGGACGTCTCGTGGAAGTCGGCGGCTTCGAGCATATTGCAAATGACATCAACTGTCTCTCCATTTAAATATAATAAAAATGCTTAAATAGCTGTCCAGACAATTGCGTGAACGCCTAATGCAATTGCATGCCATGCAGTTAGGAGCATCCCTGTATAAGTCAGAAAAATGCAACGTGACAACAGTGGTATTGGCCGCACTGCGAAAGAAAACGAAATTCTTAAAAAAGGTCGTCTTTTCTGCCTCACACGGTATTGGTCACGTACCTCCTTTGAACTGTGTCTCCCACACCGCAGGCTCCACTTGGGTGACGAGTGAGAACGTGGGCACGTGGTAGAAGTGGCCGAAGTTGGGCGGAAATCGGAACGTGAAGTTGGAGAGGACGTCACCGAAGCTAGTGAGTGAGTAGTGCAGGCCCACGCAGGTCAGGCTGTGCAGGTCCATCTTCTTGGGGTACTCGTATTCCAGCACGTACCAGTCGCCGGTGAACTGGAAGGCAACAATAGTGAATACCTTGACATTGAGCGTAATCTTTTGGGGAATTACCCCCCCAAAAAACCTACCTTCCTGAGGTCAAAGTCCTTCATGGCCGCAGTCAGCGGACACGCCTTGGTCTTGGCGTACATAGAGGCTGCGGCGACGGCTGCGGCTGCGTCGGTGGACGCCACCGAGGTCGCGCAGATGGCGACCAACGCGGCTGCCAACTGCAGCGCTAGCGGTGCGTGCATCTCAGTCGAGCGGTCAGTGCCGATTGGGCACGACTGTGTTCGTGCATCACCTTTTTACGGGGAGAGAGAGAGTACAGAAATGATCCCCGTACTCAGCAGGGGTTTGAAAGCCACCCACACGTGCCCCCATACCGTCGGCGTCGCTCACAACAACCAATGCTACTTTTGTACTTAACACATTTAGGTGTGTACCTGACAGAGAGCACACGCAGAATCGTGTCCTCCTAATGTTATCACGGCCATACACACACACACGCAGTCCGTACGGAGTACGAATCATAGGAAACATTCATTCGTGGCGAGTCCAGATCACTCAGCGCTGTCCGGGGGCCACCATTCATAAATGTGACCTAGGTGAAAGCTCATTCGATAGCCCGAGCGACGATCATATGGACGGACTCAATTATACAGGGTGTCGCGAGGTCAGCGCAGCTATGGAGCTCGCTGTGGATGTCAGTCAGAACTGTGATGATCTGGGTGCGGACCAAGATCTAGAGACACCTCTAGAAAGCCTCAGAACACGCCAGTGCTGGCGACGACTCCCGGGGTAAAGTGCTCTAAACTACAGTCGATTCTCGTCGAACATAAGAATACCCGATATAAGAATAACTCTCACTTTTGCGGCTACCGAAATTTGGTGTTGTAACAGTTATTGCCATAAGAACAACCATCGCTTACGCGCTTGACACTTCGTTGGGTAGCAAATAACATAAAGCGTGTGTGTGTGTGTGTGTGACAGGCGTACATAGGGCCTCGCGTGCTCCGCGCTCTGACTGATACACACACACACACACACACAAACGTACATACGGCCCTCGTCCTCTATGCAATAGATTTCTAGAAGTCCACATATATATAAAAGGCTAGGTCGAAAAGGGGTCAATTTCGGAAATTCACTGGTGGGGGCTGATGTTTTTTCAACTGAGGACAAATGATGAAGATGTAGTCAAATAGTTTTTAAAAAGAGTTGCAGTTACCTATGCCCAACTTGATTTGAAATTTATGTAATAAGCTACCGTGGAAAAGTTGCTGTGAAAGTAGATTTTAGCTCTGGTGACTGTCAGAAGCTGCCCAACTGGGTGAAAATCATGCTCCAGTCTGTTAGAAAAATATTTACAGCGGGTCCTAAAAAATCACACTTATTTTACAATATTAACTCATTTTTTCTTCTATTTTCATTTGACTACAAAGTCTTCATCTGATATGCAGTTACAAATTTTGGACACCCGAAGAGAATCCTAATTTTCGACCTAGCCTACTATATAAATATGATATTGATCAAGAAGATACGAGGCAAACCTCCCAAATGAACGATAATAATAACCTTTGGGTCATTTCGTGCCGCGCGTCACGTCTGAGCAGTCGGCGCTACCGTGTCGACAACGTGGGCCACGGCCTTGAGCCCAGTGTCCTTCCTACTTCCAAGTAATTGAATCATAGTCTCACACCCATGATGAAGCAGTCCTGTATCGTTAACTTTTTCAAGTCATGAGTCAAATGTCTAATTTCGTACTTGGTAGTTGGGAGGCGTATAAACCCCTCGGGTATGCATAAGTCCTCGCTTTTATCCTTAGTCCTGTGGCATACTCTCTACACTTGATGCGAGACTAGTACGGTATTAGAATAATGTAGTCACTGTTAGATCATAGTTATGACGAGAATCGACTGTACTGAGAATAGGACAAATTAAGAGAGTACATCTCTCATTTGTTTCCTAGGGGGAAAAGATCTGAAGGGCCGCAAAACTTGGCCGCGGCTCCTTCGTGTGTTCCGTGAACTTCCCTCGTCAAGCAGTCCTTGAGATGTCTTTTGGTGTCCGTTCACCATTGGCACAGTAAGTTGGAAGAACCCGATAGATCTGACCGTCGAAGCAAATGACAGCGCCACTTGGTCGACTTCAGCAGGCCATGAAGCAGCCCTGAGGTCAGCACGTAGGGAATCTAAACTAACGCTAAAGCTTTCCCTAAATATCAGACATTTTGTCAAGAAAACAAAAACACCAAGAACGCCCTGGAAGTTTTTCAAAAGCAGCAGTGATTGTTCCATCTTGTTTGGGCACAACACATGACAACGAGGGACAAACCACATTTAATCACGTATCACATTGCAATACTATACTATCTTCATGATCCCCCGGCTGTGTGTAAATGAGTCGACTGGTGGCACGCAGCTGGGACGTTAACGTAAATGCTTTTTACTAGAAAAATCATGGCACAGATAATCAAGTGTGGCGGTGCAATCAGGTACGAATGCTACGACATAAGGGAAGAAAAGGACGCAACTAATAGCACATTTCGATCGATTAAGTGAAATAAAATACGTGGTAAAACTGCGTTTTGCGCTTCTTTACACTGGTGTTGAGTCTGACCCGTTCTTGACTTTGGATTTTTTCCTCCTTCTCGCGAGGTCGGACATGATGATGTTGCCCATGGCCGGCACGAGAGGGCTCTGATTGCGCACCGCGTCAAACGTCGCGGCAACGGCGCCCTAAAGGAAAAGAAAGCAACAAGTGAGCTTTAAATATTGTGGCTTTCCGTTCTCTTGACAACCTTAAGAATGAGGAAAGAGGCTGCAGAAAGGGGCCCAAAACTCTATCCCCTAAAACCTACTTTGAACTGCAGCGTCAGAGGAAGAAAAAAACCCGCAAGCCTCTTGCCCGGAACAAAAACCATTGGGTAAAATGAGACACCTACAAAGGCTGGCCTCGTACACATCCAGAGCGATGCTTCTGGCTAGCAAAAATCCGCATGAGGCCTCGAGGAGTTCTAAACTTTAAACTTTGCTTGGGGGCGTTTTTCAGTAATGCACTATGTTGTGCGGGACCAAAATGATGACGTCACCGCCAAGTTTCGTGTCTCTACCCTTTGTCTGTCAAGAAACACACACATATTCATTCGGTGGCACCTGAAGATTCCTATCATGAGTCCTCTTCTAAGCCGACAAAGGAAAAAAAAAAGAGAAAGCAGCCAAGAAAAAGTCCCGTTTCCATATTTGTGACGTCACCTTGAGTGTCGTGTCCGTCTGCTGCGCCTGCCTTTGGTACTGCTGCAAGTTGCTTCCTTGGACGCGCGACGAGGTATTCGTCATCCACGGATGTTGCAATATCTGCTGCGCCGTCGGCCGCTGCGCCGGCTCCACCGCCAGCATGCGAGACACCAAGTCCTTCGCTTCCTTGGACACCGAGCGCCAAGGATCGGATGTCAGCTTTAACTTGTCTTCGTTGATACGCCTCAGAATGATATCAGGGTTGTCCTTGGGTCCGTTGGCAAAAGGTGCGCTCCTGCAATAGTCACATACATTGAAACAGTGGGTATGACGGTAAAGTATTAGGACGCCTGAAAGCGTCAAACAAAAGGATAAGTTACTCATACTCTCCAGCAACCAAGTTTTTGCTTCTGTCTCAGACAGCAGACTGGGTTAACTGAATAACATATTGCTTAGAAATATCCGTGGGAGTCTTACACCTTAGAGTTATTCAAGCATAAGTTTGCCAGCTGTTTAAATGGGATCCAAGAGTATTCGTGCAGTACGAAATATTGAACTTTAGGGCGCATAAGACACAACTTTTTATCATGAAGAAAATGTTGGTCTGTCTTGCTCGTATGCAAAATGGTGCATTATTTTTCCATATCCTGCAGGCATACACGGCTGCGTTTTATTTAGCTGCCTATGGAAACGACTTGTGACATCACTATTCCAGCATCATACAGATGCTTTAATATTGGTATCAATGTCGTCGTGCCGAATATCAAGGGGTCAAAGTAGGAGGATAAAGTATTCTCTTGTTAGAGTGCATCAAAGATGGATGTAAGCCTATATTTTTTCTCCCTTTTTAACTGAAACGGAGGAGGTAGCAAGTGGAGCCAAGGAGAATAAGTCTTAATTCACCTTCATCCAGCACTTTTAGGAGCACTCAGGACAATTTGTATTAAGAGAAATTTCCCGCAGTACACGTATAAAGCCTCTAATTGTCACTTGAGTTGCTTTTGCTTCAGTCGTGCGCATCTCGTCAATGCTACGTAAAAACAGAGCTAATTGACTTATGCTTAACAAAATCTCCAAAGTATGAGCAGGCCTGCCATACATCTTTTAATATGGTATTACGCTGACCGTGTCTGTTGCCGCATAGCAGATAGAACCAACAAAGCTCTTACTGGTCAGCAGAAGTGATTTACCATTTTGTTTGAGCCTCCCAGCTGTACAAATGCTTTCGACCTCGACGTGTACATCCACAATAACGGGACTGTATAGACAAAGATGAATGCTGTGCCGGTCACCAGAAGACAGAGTACCTCGAATGCAATCACGTAAAAGGGCAACCTGAGCAACTGTGCAAGCAACCAGGACGCTCACACAGGTAGTTTCATGAATTACGGCACGTGTGAGCACCTTTAAGGAAAGCATGGATCTCGTAGGCATGGCTTTAAAAAAGCAAACACTAAATGTGCACTGTATAGATTGCTGAGCCCGGTCCGTTGTCCTCTACAATGTGTACAAATAGCGTCCGTAGATTGTACAGGGTTAACTCACCCGACGAGCATGATGTAGAGCAAGACTCCAAGGCTCCAGACGTCGCAGGCCGCGTCGTAGCCCTGTCGCTTGAGCACCTCCGGGGCGACAAAGTTCGCTGTATAACACGGAGTCATCAGAAGACCGTTCTCTGCTCGCAGCTGCTTGGCAAAGCCAAAGTCGCACACCCGTAGGGCGTCCGCAGAGCCGGAGTCGTCAGCGTAAAGGATATTGGAGGGTTTCAAGTCGCGATGCACAACCTATGGTAGAAAAGGAAGAAACGATAGAAATGATAAAAAAAGCCTCTCAAAAGCTCCATTTGTACCCCGTTCTGGTGGAGGTATCGCATGACTGATGCAATGCGTTCCATGACTGCCTTCGCCTCTCGCTCAGAGAAAAACTTTTGCCTGGAGATCTTGTCTAAGAGTTCGCCCCCGCGCATGAGGTCGAACACGAGGAAGACGCTGTCGCTGCTTTCGAAGAGATCCCTCAAGGTGATGATGTGTGGATGCTGACCGTAGCGGAGGAGAATCTCCACCTCCTCGCTGCAATCGCGCTCCGTCTTGTTGATGATCTACAGCCACAGACACAAACGTGGCTTCGTCATCCTTGGCCCTTATCAACCACTCTTACCTTGACAGCATATTCGCATCTGGTTGCCTTGTGTATGCAGCGCCGACACACCGAGAAGCTGCCCCTGCCCAGCTCCTCCCCGAGTTCGTACTCGGTCGTGAAAGGAACAGTCTTTACATTGGTGGCCAGCGTACCCTGAAAATTTGGACAAGGAGGCTGGCTTCAACACCGTGGACTTGAATTACTGCGTTATCTCCAAGGAGCTGAGGTGCACTGAACAGAATAAATGGCACTCATGGCTGGGATGTGAAGACGCTGTGGTAGTCAGGGGTTAGTGATCGACCGAAGGTGACTCTAGCCCAATTTTGCCGACATCAAGTATTCTGCTTCGGCCGAAACATTCGGCATTTACAACCGCATACTTGATACATTTAACTAAAGTGCGCCTAACGCTTGGTTTTCACAGCACGTTCAATTTTTTTAAGTTGACCATGGGTAATTTTTTATAGCAAAACAGCAGTTTCTCAGCAGTTTCCGGCTTTAGACAATTTCATTCGTTAGTAATGAATGATTATGTCTCCGACAGCGGAAGGAAAAAAGTTGCCTGGGAAAAAGTGACACAATGTCCTGTTTCACGACGGATAGAAAAAGTGAGAAACTGGGTTCTTTATAGGAAACAACCATCAAAGTACACTTTTAAATGCTTTAAATATTTGCAATGAATGGAGCATCTCCGTCCGTGAGTCAGTCGAATCCAAATTGTGGGCGTCGGTACGTGCCAAGCATAAGGCAGCATTCCGTTGATTGCAAGCCCCATGACTGGATGTTCTACCTAGTGAGCTGCATCACCGACGATGGCCAGGCTCACTCCCCTAGTGTGGACTGCACACTTGTACAGTGTTACAAGAGTGCAAAAAATCTGATGGGGAGCTCTGGGAAGGACTCATGCAACAGGCTCATGCGATTTCTACGCAAGTTTTGGGCAAAAGGTAGGCTCAATTCCAAAGCAGAGTGTCACCCTTGCCTGATTGGGACCAAATAATAATATTCTAATAAATATAATGCAAACGATGGTACCGTCAAGATGCTGGTGGTAACCGGGGTCCTCTTCTTGAAGGTCTTTCCTCCTTCTATGTTAACTTCGACTACTGTCGCGGTGCTCTCTTGGTCCTCTAGATTGTTGTTGAGCAGCATCGGGGCCACATAGGAGAAGCCCCGAAACAGCTCGTGGGCAGCAGCACTGGCCGGAACACCCGGGGAGTCTGAAAAGAACCAATCTTGCCAGCGCATTCTGCCGATATCCGTCTTTTTAATACGTACCTTTTGGAGTTTTAGAGGTGAATGCAGTATCAAAGTGGAACGCCTCGTCAGAAACGACGGTGGGCTTGAAAGGGGGAGTCAGCTTCTTGAGGTAAAGAAGTTTCCAGTCAATGGAGGAGAAAAACGGATGCTTCATAAGTTTGTCCACGCCATCACGACCTGAAAGTACAAGAGCCGGAACCTGCAGAGAAGCTGATTGAATCTGCACCAGAGCGAAGTCATGGAAGTTCGGCGGTTACGTTAATAGCGCCATCAATGTCTCTATGGTAAAGCGATTCTCCATCGCTCACTCCTTTTCTCGCCGCCAGAATTGATCCCATTAAGCATTCATGAACTGCACAGAGCAACATCTTAGGGAGGTGGCGAGAGCAAAAGGTTACGAGTAAGAAGAGGAGTGTGAATGTGTATTTTGTCTGATGCCCCCCCTCCAAGCTCAATCGTTAGCAAATGGTGCCGCAGAGTAGGAAAAGCAGCCTTTAGAAGTCGTGGGGACTGAGGGAGAAAGGCTATGCAGTTCTTTATGGTGCCGCATCGAGCCATGTTGTACGTAGGCAGCCAAGCGTCGACTCGCCTGACTCAACTCTTGCTCCTCCTCCACCCACGCAAGTGAGCGAGCGAGAGCCTCTTTTGCTTCTGACGTCAAAGCCCCATTCTGGAAAGAGGAGGGCAAAGAGAGCAGCCGCGAGCACGAACAGAGCCGGGACCGGCCCAAAATAGCGCGCGTTGAAATATCAAATCACCAATTGGGGACGACGTGTTTTTTTCCCCTTCACTTACCCGTGCCGAGTCTGTTTGCAGGGTTCCGCTTGAACAACGCCCTGAGGAGCGACTGCGCCTCCGGGCTGAGGTACTCGGGCATGCCCAGCTTGGCCTTGAGGATCTGCGACATGGTCTCCTTACGGTTGGCGCCTTGGAACGGCAGCTGCCCAGTCAGCATCTCGTACTGGAAATATAAAAACACCATACTAGAGCTGCACTATCGTACGCTCAATGATACCCATGCATAATTCAACAAAGCTGCTGAAGCATAAAGCAAACGATTATAGGCGACGCGGAGGGGTGCATTTTTAAGCTTCAAATGGGGCTGAGCAGGAGCTACGCAGAGGCGCTGTGAGGCACCAAGTCGGCGAGCGGTGGCAGCAAAACTACATGTACCAAAAAAAAGAAGGCGCCCCCCTTAGCGGCGAACCAGCCGACGTACACATTCGTCAGCTTATGCATGACTCGCTCGCTCACCATGAGAACTCCGAAGCTCCACCAGTCTGCCACGTAGGAATGTCCTTTTCTGTTGACAACCTCAGGGGCCATGTACTCGACAGTACCGCAGAAGGAATATGCCTTGTCCTCCAGGTTCTCCTTGGACAGCCCAAAGTCTGTGACTGCGATGTGACCTTCGACGTCCAACAGGAGGCTGAGATAGGACGGAGGGGGGTGTTCAGTAGCGGCAGCAATGTAGCGTTCTAAGTCAGTCTTACTTTTCCGGCTTTAAGTCTCTGTAGATGATTCCCAAAGAGTGAAGGTGCTGAAGAGCCAGAGCGAGCTCCGCCAGGTAGAACTTGACATCCTCTTCGGTGAACATGACCTGCAAAACTCCAGACGTCAACAGACATAATCAGACAGTTCAGTCATCGCCATTAACCATACTCTGCTCATTAAGGCGGCTCGGTGTGAAGATCATGCCTATAATGACATTAATTGTAAGTATACATAAATAATACCGTCATATTCTCGATAAGTCCCCTTAAATCATTTTTATTATGGAAGAAAAAGTAACAGAGTCCTTAGCGCCACTTAGTGGTCGAGCGCAAGCTCCGAGATTTGATCCCAGGATTGAAAGCACCTTAAAGGATGTTTTTAAAAACAGAACGAGAACAAAAGAACTTTACACTGCTTAGCTATGTATGTACTAGCAGACGACGACGAACTGCTCCACCTTACAAATATGGACCCGGCACGAACACGTGCGAATGATGTCAAACTGACAAGCCTACGTTCAGCGAGCCAGGAAGTGCATACATGGATCAATCTTCCAGTCCAAGCGACTACGTCCATGCTTTGTGTGACGCGTAACGTCACCAAGTGTCACGCATTCAGCACCCAGAGAGACACGCCTGCAGCGTTGCTGCTGGGCACAAACAAACGGACTTCCTGCGCTTGTCACGTACCTCTTTCGATAGTCTGGTGAAGAGATCTCCGCCGCGCAAGAAGTCCAGGATGAGGTACAGCTTGCCCTCTGTCTGAAACGCGTAGTGCAGCTTGACGATGAACGGGTGCTGCACTTCGGCAAGGATGTTTCTCTCCATTTTAGTGCGCATGCGATCGCGAACTGAAAGAAGTCAGAAAGTACCACCACGGGATGAACGACGAATGATGGACAAGGAGAGAAAAGGATGTGGTAGGAAACACAAAGACCGTGAAGATCTTCCTAATTTATAATACAGATGACGACTGAACGGGCTATTGGAAAATTGTGCAGTCGGCTCACCTTTCAGGGTAGCCTTCTTCAACACTTTCATGGCGTAGAGGCACCCGGCGTCTTGACCGACGTTCTTGCGGACTAGAAACACCTGAGGAAAGAGAACCGACTTTTTGATTGTCGCCTTGGTCACAAAAAAACGCATCTACCTTTCCGAAGGATCCTTGTCCGAGGACGCGCAAGAGATCGAATTGCGCAGGGTCCGCCCGGTCGCATCCTTCCCGGGTGACCTCGCTTACCTCTATCTCACGGACAGGGTCGCTGTGGTCACTCTAAGGACGACGAGGAGCACTTAGAGAAGGCACTGAATTACACCTCAATCAATTTTACCCGCTTCTCGTCGGCCAGATCCTCCTCCGCGTCCGACGCCTTTCCCCGCTCGCCCCCGCCAGCCTAAAACAAGAGGCAAAATTTCTGGAGGACCTTCAAGGACTTGCCGGTTTACCCGCCGCACCTGGGATTCTCCATTGGGCCTGATTTCCACCTCCTTCCAGGGGTCCTTGAGCGGCGCCAGAGGCATCGCGGAGCGGCCACAGGTGGGGAGAAGGAGAATTCACTCAAGCTGAGGGGGGAGAAAGCAAGGACCAGAGAAAGACTTGATCCACCACTGCGGCGTGCGAAGCAGCGACAGCAGAGCAGAATTCGCAGACCTTCCTCTCCTGCCACTTCTTCACCAAGCCAGACCGCAAGGGCCAGCACCAGCACCTCTGTTGTAGTACGTGAGGTGGCCACGAGTATTTCGCCTGAAGGAACCCAACGGTCTCGGTCTTTGACGTATTAAAACAAGTCACTCTAGTGAGGAGTGATGCGAGTACATACACATACGCAACATAGACGGTCATAGTTCTTGGTTACTACCTTTTTAACATAAGTGTTCAGACGAGTGACCTATACGTATAGAGAGCAATGAATCAGTGTGCCCTCGTCAGGGAACTTGATCGCCTCGTGGAACCACAACTTCTTGTTGCCATCAGTGTCGAAGGAGGCCTTTCATTTCCTTAGGAACATGACTTAGTCCAATGCGTCGGTCGCAGCAATGATCAGAGCTGGCTTCAGCTGGCCGTATCAGTTATGGGGCCTCGCCACAAAAGTAGCACGGCTGAGCACCTCGTCTCCTTGGACCTGGAGCTCTTCTCATTTTCTTGGCTGCCGTCCCCACCTTTGCCTCAGTCCAAGCCGTCCTCGTTGCTGCCGGAGCCCTACCGTCTGGGCGTAATGGTCCCCGTATCCCACGGAGTTATCTTGGTGGTCTAAAGCTTGGTCGCCCGCTGTTCTGTGCATACACCACGTAGTCCTACTCAATACGGACGTCATCGTACACACGTTACGCACGTCCTACGTTACGCAAGAGACCAAGATTAGTAACGACATCTGCATGTGCACTTGTAGTCAATGCGAAGAATTCGACAGCCAACGCTGAAATCATGAATCATGGGTTATGCAACGCTCTCAGCATGTATTTTAGTGCCGATTCATCATGATTAGTACAAATGAATATGACACTTTAGCACACGTCGGTCCAGGGTCTTGAATTCAATCCGGGCTGAGAAAGACAAGCTTCCAAGTATCTTCTGCCTTAGGAGGAGCTGGCGGATAACGCAACCGAGGATCTGCACATACATGACTTCTTAATAATATATCACGCATATTTGATTATCAAAAGTACCGAGCAGATGCCAGGGTGGAGTGTAGCCGGCGGAGGAGGCTGCAGACTCTTGACTAATGATGTCAGCCGCGGTTGCCTGAGGCCCATACTTAACGCGATCTGATGAAGGCGTCGTCGTCCAGATCGATGCCACGCACCTGCCTGCATAATCCACTAGTTCTCCGTACTCTTTTTGAAGAGAAGAAGCCATACTGAACTCGTGTATCTTGCACAGTTCCCTCAGGACTTCTCCAACTTCATCTGCAAAATGCAGGGAACATTTATAAATTCGACCAGATGAAATACTGTATTGCATATCGGTTAGTGCATACTCTTGTTTGAAAGTTCCGTTTCAGTTTTTGCAAGCTTCAAACCCAATGGTGTCTCCAACTAAGCGGAAGCTTCCCTCAGAACATCGCATATATCAGTTGCGTTAGATTTCCGGCCAAAGAAACCATTTACATACAGAGCTTTTGATGACATCAGGGTTTTTTTAAAATGAGAAAGGTATTGGCCTAAAGGTAAGGCCTCTCGAACAATTCCACAGTCGACAAGAATTTTGATCATTCAGCCCAATCACTGGAGATCTTGTTCAATAAAGCACATATAGATTACTAACGGAGCGGAGGTGTCTGCCGTTTCTCTGGTTCATACCATACACTTATATGAAATAAGAGACTAAACTAAACTTCTAAATATGAGCTCTTGGACACACCTCATATGGGCGTGGGGAGCGCGGTCCAGTACAGTACGTTTACGACATATGTACGTCCTCGAGTGCTGTCCGCCCCACCCCCAAACTTTACGCATATTGGGAATCAGCATGACACAGTGGATGTCATGTTTATCTTACACATCGGGTTGGGGTTGCACCTACTTTTGAGACTTCCTATCCGAGTTAGAAGGTGCCGACGACATCTGCTGGGTCATGCTGATTCCGAATGTGCACAAAGTTTCGTTGTGGGGCCGTGCACACTCGTTCCAATTTGAAAGAGACGTACACAAACCAGCACATACGAAGAACAGACCGAAATGTGGCCTGCAATGTCAGTTTTGAAAAAATTGCAATGCTAACATTTTCTTCCTTTCCTACTCGACCTAGCGTAAGTATTTCACTTCAGTGGTTCAAAAAAAGTAGTCAGAGCGCGATAAATGACTTCCTTATGCTGCCTTGTCCATCGTGTGCAAGCAATGTGAGAAGTCACATCAGTTAACAAAGTTTCTTCTTTCCTAAAGTGACTTGGAAGTCGATACATAATGTACAAGTCTCGTCTCACCAGTAGAGTTGTAAGTAGTGCATATTTGGTCATGCAATGAAGCGATCAAGCCAATGTCCTCAAAATCGCTTCCCTCTCTGGTCGAATACTTCTTCTTTTCGTTTTTCCGGCGATTTTTGCTGGACTTGGACCTCTGGGTGTTTCTACAATAAGAGAGTCTCAACATTACTTGAGTACCATTCAGCGAGTACATATTCAACACAGAAATTGACTTTGGTGGAGTCTCTTTGTACTCTCGGGGTCAGCGGGGTCAAAGCTATCCGAGTGGGGGAGGCAATGTCTTGAATAGACTGAAGGCGTCAGAAGGATACCATACTGCACGTTGGAAAGCTTCAGTAAAGCTCCGTCGATAAAGCTCCGTACATGGGTGAGTGGCAGGACCGAAGCGGGGCTCAACTAGGGTGGGGGATCTCGGAGAATTGCTTACCTGGTCTGAAGGGAGGCTGGGTTGGAGGCCTTGCCGGACCTGACAGAGCCGACTGTGCTCGTGGTGTCAGAGTAGAGATCGTCTTCCTCCATATGGTGGTTGTCGCCCATGAGGCTTTGTGACTGGATCTGGTTTCGCATCTCCAGAACTTGTTGGAGTCGGCCGAACTGGTCGGACAACATTTTTCTTCGGCAACACACCGATTCTACTAGTGATTGCCCGTGACTTCGCACTCCGGGAATAAGGTGAGTCTCTGAAAGGTCATCCTTTGAAAATCTACTACAAATAGTGCAGCATTCACCGGGAGTTTCCCATTACCGAAGAGATCCTCTCTCCCGCTGCGTGCAATGACTCTTCTTGCCTCGGTCCAAACTTGTCCTTGAACTAGAGCGTCAGCAGCATCCTCGGCGCTGTCCAAGTACTCGAAGAAGATGGCTGCAGCGTCCTTGAACCTATGCTCCTCTTTGAGCTTCTGCGCCAGGCGAGAACACAGCCTGGTCATCTCGGGCTGAGAAATCTCTCCAGATTTCTGGACTAGGGACAAGCAGCTCCGCCAGTCCAGCGCGCGCTCCCAAGCTTCTATTGCTAGGGAGGTCAGGCCTGCGCGTTCAAAGATTAGAGCGGCGTCACCGTGGTACTTCTTTGCCGTCAGGTAGTTGCCGTAGCTGCGACAGATTTCCTAAGAAATGCTCGCATGTCATCGTCATGATTCCAGAAGTGAACGGTGCAGAATTTATACCTGGTAAAGCGGTGCGGTCTCCGGGAAGACCTTCAGAGCTTCTCGATACAACTTGTGGACCCTTATCAATTCCAGGCACTCTTCATCGTAGTCTGTTGTCGAGGCGTTGCAGATGTGACGGAGAGCCTGGCTGTGCCGCTTAAGATGGACGTCGATCTTGTACTTGCGATAGTCCGGTAGCAACCGCTTCAGGTCGTTCAAGAACGGCAAGAACTCCTTTGGGTCCTTTGAAGACAAGTAACGTTGGCACGTGTAGTTCATATCATGTTCCGGTTAGGTATGTGTCACTGCTTAGTCACCTTTTGAGACTTCTCAGCCACGAAGAGCACGATGTCGAAGTCGTACAGTCCAAGCGCAACGTCAAACAGGACGTTAACGTCCACCAACAGCAGTAGAAAATGCAATGCCTCTTCAGCCAAGGAAACATTTCTGCCTGAAAGAAACCAATCCATTGGTATGGTCCTTGCGGATTCTGCAGTCATTGCGCGTCTTCTCTTACTTCTAATGACGTTGATTCTCTTGAGTGCCTCCGATACGTCTGAACCTTTGACCAGGCAGGAAATGATTGGCAAGATGAAAAGATCCTCCGATCCTTTTTCCTCGAGCGCTTGCAAGAGCCGTTTGCAGACAGTTTCCACTTTGTTGGAGTTCACCGGCCAGTTTTGGTACGGCGATCGATCGCTGTATGAGGAGCGATACGCCGTCATCGTGCAGTCCTCCACACTGAAAGGGTGATCAAGTTCTTGAACAGGACATAAACAACTAAATACCATCTGCATACCTCAACTCTGCAATGAACAGACAAAGTCTGGTTGGTTCCGCCACCTGTTCCACGAATCTGTCAACGTTTTCCAGGAAGAGGACGGGATCATGATCGACTATCAAGTTCAGATTGATTCGATGCTTCCTGAGCTCTCCAAGTGCAGTCTTGTAATTTGAGTTGGTCAAGTGAGCCTTAATCAAGTGCACGTTCAACGCTCTCGGGTAAATCACTTCTAGGTTTCCCCTGGGCATCTGCAGCACAGTCTTGGAGTGACCAGGCACCACCGTCACCAGCCTGGATCCTCTCTCTACTGCACGTACGGATTCGGCGCTCCAGCGCCGAGAAGTCTCCTTTTCCAGAAGGCTTTCCAGAGGGAGGCATTTCAACTCGTGCTTCAGCGTCGTCGCCAGCAAGAAATCCGAATGTGTCACGAACGATCTGATGTCTCCACACAGCTCACGGTCGTCAAGATAGAGGCGGTGTCGATTGGTGAGACGAAGCACGAGATACTCAGAGGCCACCTTGACCACCGACATCTTTTCTAGACGTTCTGAAGAAGGCAGCAGTCGTTCTGACCATAGCTGTAGGCTGTTATCGCCGCTGCAGTACTTGAGAATGGCTCCATTGTCCAAGGCGATCGCGGCAACCGACCCGTGATAGTCACGAGCGATGTCACAAGGCACCGATTCACAAGCAAAAGATGTCACCTCCTCCATTTGGCGCTCATTTCGGTGGTACAACGTGACCGAGTCGCACGTGGAAGCCAAGAAATTGTCGCCCGTCATCCAGCACCAGTTGTAAGAAGGCGAAGTTGCTTTCAAAGTCATCTTTCCAACAGGATGGAACTGAGACGACGTGGAGGAAAACCCGCCTCCTCCTTGCATTTCGACCACTTTCGCTCCGTCAGATTTCTCGTCATGAGATCTCATTTTGCCGAAGAAGTAAAAATCGTTGTTCTCCGTCACCAAGCACAAGTTCCCTTCAGAAGAGTCTCCTCCAGCACCAGGTGAGAAGCAAACCTGAAGCAGTGACAAGTGTATCGCTGTGAGGTGAGATAAGATCACCGCTCATTACCTGGCGAATGTTGCTCGGGACGAAGATCTTGGATCCGCAAAGAGGCGGTGGAATAACACAGTCTTTGAATAAGGTCAGTTTTGCACATCCTCCATCGACAACTGCGACGAGAGCATTTTTATCACTAGAGCAGTGGACTTGCCAGCCCAACTGAATCACAGAATAGCGAGCACCCACGGGCAAGGACGAGGTCAACAGATGGATCCTACAAGGGTGCAAGAAGGATAACGATCACGTCATGCTCGAAGAAAGAAGTCGGCCCGTATTACCTCAGGTCATCGACCTTGTCCCAGGCCGCATGTACGATATCTCCAGCGGTGGTCCATGAGAGCTTCAGGCACCAGTGGTAATTGCTGCACGTGAACACCTGCAAGCAGGAGCTGCCGTTGGATCGTGAGCACACCATCAAGACGTCAGAGTTGGGACTGAAGGCCAAATGAGTGGTAACTTGGTCTGTCTGAAACGGCCTCGGGAACTCCCCATGACGAAGTCCATTCTTCTCCAAAAAGATCACCTCCCGTTTCTTGCTGTGCATCGTCAAGAGCGAGGATGCGATGAGTGACGGCGACGGCCGCCAGCATAAGCACTTCTCTAGCCCGGACAAGCACTCGGAGGTGGTGAGAAGAGTTCCTCGTCGGTCGAACACGCGCACTCGGCTTCTTTGCCCGGGCTCTACGTACGACACAGCCAAAAGCTCCCCGTCGTCTCGCCAAGCGATGCAAGGGTGCAGACCGTCTTCATCCCGTTTCTCTAGGACTTTTCCATCTGGGCTCTCTTCGTCGGCCAGAGCGGCTTTCTTACCCAGACTACCGTGAAACTGGGTGCGCTTGCTACCCCATCCCACGTTCACGAAGCTGTCACGTCCAAAACCTTCTTGGAAAAGCGACGACTCGGCCAGTGGATCCAATTCTGAGGTCATAAGCACCAGGACACCCAGACCGCCGACAAGGGCCAGCAGCTCTTCGTCGGGACTACGTTCGAGTGCCAGAACCCCACCGCTAACTTCGCCGGCCGGTTCCAGAGAAAAGGTAGGCGACAGTCGAGCTCTCCACAGTTGTTCTCCGGAAGAAGTGGCGAAGGCAAGGAGCACACTCGCGTCGTCCGGGAAGTCCAACAAGCGCGAGCACCTGCAAGCGTCTTGGATTCCCCGACCAAGCTCGATGGGTTCTTCTCCAGGGCTCCACTCGACGAGCGCCCCGTCCGTCGTCAGCGCCAGAACGCCATCGCCTCCCGATCGGCATTCGGCGGCCGCCACTCCGGCGACGTCCGGCGCTACCGACGCTCGCTCCCAGCGGACCGACAAGTTCTTCATGCTCTTCAGGGGACACGACTGCGTCAGCGTGATGCTCGGCGTGCGCCTGATTGTTGTGTTGTTTGTTCCTGCCGGCAGCTGGAGTCCGTGAGCTGTTCGTAAGACCTGCCGAACGGCGTGGCATTAATCACGTGACGAGCGGAGCATTCCGATTGGCCGAGACAAAATAGGCAGGCAAAACATCCCTATATCAATAGTATAAAAGGATATTATCATAATATTAGGAGCAGCCATTAGGGCGAACGCCATTTCAAGGACTGAGAGCGAAGGAGAGGGTTTTTCTCCGTCTTTGAGGCTTGGTCGCGCCGGATGGACATGTGCATCGACCGAGAGGGGAGGGGGCTACGTCGAAAAGTAGTTTCTATGAACATTTTCTAATTTTTAATATGCCACAAGGCATTGCGCCAAAAAGATTATAACAAGAACAATGGAAGAACATAAAACGTAAGTAACTTCTTTCTTCTAGAACTTCAAACTAAAACATGGAATCCTAAATGTCGAGCCTCGTGGTTGAGGCGCATTCGTCCTCAATTTCCCGGAGGTCATGGTCGTCCAATTCGACCCTTGGGGCGGGCGGATAGCGGACGTGGATCCACTTGACCTTGGAAAGTCTTCTGCACACGCACGTCTTGTTGGTCCATTTGATGCTGCCCGTGATCAGCCACGTTGTGACGACGTCACTGTTCATTCATCTATTGGAAAGATCGTTTTGACATTAACTGTATTAAACACTGGAACAAACTGCGTACTTGCGTTGCATCGTACTCGATTGGGACGTTCACAATCCTGCTCAATCTATATTGGATGTCATTCAGACGGATGTCGCACGTCTTCAGGTACGTGTTGTCCACGCAGGCCTCTCCGGTATGAGCCACGTCGCTCCACTTGGAAAAAACAACGGACACCACGTCCTCGTTCCGTTGCAACCCCACAACGAGATCTTCTCCGACGTGGAGGAGCACCCCCGCGTGGTGATAGACGTCCAAAACCTGGTCGTCTACCGTCGAGTTTTTTTTAAACTAAGCTTGCTCTCGGAAGGAAAGAGTTTGATGTCTTCTGGGTTTTCGAAGGCTTTGGACCTCCAGGGCCCGATCCAACGGCCGTCGCTTACATTGATCAGGCACTTCAGCCGAAAATGTAATCTGTGGTACTTCCCACGGTTGGACCACGCAGCGAGGCCGAAGCGCTTGGACACCGCGACCTCGAGTTCGTCCACGAAGTTCTGACGGGTGGCCGTGGCGGAAACGAAGTGTCCGAAGTCCGTCTTCTCCCCGAATTCCCCCGCTTATAATGTTTGAACCGGCACTGGAGCGACACACCAGATCCGGATCAGTTTTCTTTTTGGGACAGACTGCAGTTTCCCATATATATATATTTTTTTTTTTTTCAAAAAATGCATAAGGTAAGCCTCAATAGGACCGCCTCCTGGGAATAGTTGTGCAGTACCAGCTTTGGCCAGAGCTATCTATGGCAATTGGCAAGACGAGGGGAGGGAAGAAGGTCAGGAGGGGTGGACACTGAGCCAGGCAACCCAGCGAGCAAAACCCGGACACCACCCGGACTCTGGTGGCCCGCTGCCATCACTAGGGAAGGAGCGAAGACTGTCCGGATCAGCCAGTTTCATTACTAGAACCAAAATGGATCCGATTTGGGCGCGAAATTAGTTGCGAGGGCGAGATCAGCTCAGCTTCGAGGGCGAGTTCAGCTTCGAGTCGAGCCAAGACCAGCGTCGTGTTGAGTGCGAAGCGCCTTCCCGATGTCGTTCATGTCGTTCAACTTGGTCAAGACGACGGACAGCTGCTCAATCTGTACAGAATGTCATTGAGACGGATTTCGCCTTTCTTCAGGTACGTGTTGTCGACGTAAACCTCCCCTACGTCGTCGATGTCGCTCCACTTCGTAAGTACAACGGACACCGCTTTGTCCTCGTTCTTCTGTACCCCCACGACGCATTCCTCACCGCGGATGCGGAGGAGCACCACCGTGTGGAGCATCTCTGACTTCATACTAGTTCACATGGAGGGGTCCCTAACCTCGAGCTTCCTGGTTGAGGCACATTTGTCCTCAATCTCCCGGAGGTCGTGCACCCTTGGGGCGGGGGCCCGATCCATCGGCCCTCGGCTACGTTGACCACGCACTTGAGACGAAAGTGGAATGCTTCTTGAATACGATCTTGCTTCCAGATGGGTAGAGCGTGTTGAGCTCTGGTCGAGTCTGCTGGTGGGCGGGATTGCGGCCAGCCTTAACCCGAGCAATGCCGGGCGCCTCTGCTAGTTTAATACTAAAAGTACTTCGCAAAAAGTACTGTTAAAGTGCATATTATGCTGTTACAGTACCACTGAACCATATTCCTTGACCCACGCGTGGCCAAAAATTGCACTTGTTACAATTGCTTGTGTGATAATATCATTTTTAGCATTTAGCAATAAACATTCACAACATTGTGTCCCAGGATAACATCTACTCGTTCCACATCAAAATTCCACTTCAACATGTTTTAGTACAGCGTAGGAGATGAAGTCATGCTCGACGCAATTACTTACGGCCAGGACTGTATTGTGCAACTCTAAGTGCATTTGGGCATAGCTAAAACTCCTCTTTTTCACTTTCTTTTGACTACAAAGTCTTCAAATGGTTTGTGCTTGCAAATTTTGGACACCCACGGGGAATTCCAATGTTCGACCTAGCCTAATATATAGGTATAGACAGAGTGATGTCTTGCCTGCTTGTTTTGTCTCGTCTAGTCAAAGTCCTCCGCTCGTCACGTGATTAACGGCATGCCTTGTGTGCAATGCTAGTGCGCGGCTTGTGCCAAGGTTGCCAACCTTGGCATGAACAGACCAGCGGTGCCTTTCTCCATGTTTCGGGCCTACACAACAAAGAGAAGCAAAGAGGGTCTCATGTCTCCAACGTTTCTTCCACGTCCAAATCTACTCGTAGATCGCATGAACCTTGGACAGTGAGAGATCTGAGATCATGATTGTATGAGCCTGTTTTGCCCCTGCGAGCCTCGCAGTACGAGGTACGGCACTTATACGCCACGCACGGTGGCGAAGGCGGTCCAGTTCATACACTTTTGTGATTTCGACATCTACCATGTTGTTTTCTTCGCGTTGCGTGACGGTCAGCGCCGTGTTGGTACTGCTCTGCGTCTTCCTGACGACGCTGATGAGGGAGACGACGGTTGTGTTCCATGAAGAAGTTGTCTTCACACGGGGAGGAGACTGTTGGCAAGCTTGGGAACAGGTAGCAAATTTTGAGTAAGTACTTGCCAGGCTTGCCAATAGTGAAAAAGGCCAAGACGTAACGTGAATGCATTTACTGTACCTTACAGTAGCTACATAAAACTCAATGACGAGATCTATGAATACTCGTGGTTCTCGTTCAACAACTCAACGTCCACTTCACTGACTTCCCAAGACGGGACACCCACTTCCTACCTGAGGAGCTTTGTTACCTACAGACACATCTACGCTCGCTTCCTGGAGTCCATGTCCGACGGCAAACCGGGACTCACAAGTGCTCTGGACTTGATGTCCAATGTCAATGAAGGGGAATTTCTGGCAGGGGTGATGTCTGGAGGAATTCCAGCACTGTACTCGTCTGTAGGGTCCCATCTAGACTTCGGAGGGACGTTATTCGAGTCACTGCTACCCACCTTCGACGCCGGGGAGATGTTTCTTTTTTGGAAGATTCCCTCCAGAGGATTTGACGACGAGCAGTCTTGTTTGATAATGAACGCAGCCTACACCACGTGTCCAACTTCAATGACGACAACATGTAGAGATCAGGTGAGTATAGTATTTGCAATGGCGTGTAGCGCATCTAAATTACGGGCAGCTTCAAAGCTCACCTCATTTGAAATTTTAATCGCGAAAATGCGAATTTTTGACATCACTCGAAGAAAATGTATCATAAATACAGTCAGGCCAGAAATTTTGTATAACCAGGCTAAAAACGACCGAGATACCTTCACACCTGTTGTCTGATCTCGACGGCAAAGTGAGTGCTTTTTCCAAGGCCTGGCACAGGTGCGTGGTGAAGGCCAGCCTGTGGATGCATGAGGTATCGGTGAGCTTTGTTTTCATGACACGCCGCCACTGACGTTAATGTGGATGCACCCGTTTATGTTCAGAACTGAGAAGTCCATGTCATTTACAGATTTCTAAACAAAGGAATATGATTGTCTCGAACATTGTCCGGAACACCAAGAATACGGAGACTTTACAATGTGAAGACACTCCCAAAAACCATCACACCTTCGCAGGCATTATGACGATGACAACGATAAAGAAACTGTTTTATAAGAAATATAGGATCAAGTTTACTTGAACAATGAGTCGCCCACTGCAACGTCCCTACTCAATTCTTATTTGTCGGACTTGTTTTGGGTTTTACTGCTCATACGACCGAGGAGAAGGAGCCTTCACATTCGGCGCCTGTGCGTATGAGGCCTATGACACTCGGGACCGGGTAGCATTTGTAGTCTGCGTACTGTTAAGGCCCATGTATTGACGACAGATGAACAGGCCCCTTCGGTGAACGCCTCAAGCGCAAGGGCTCCGGGTGTAAAAGGGTCCATTGCCCGGTTACCGACTGAGTTAGAACATAAGCTGGCAGAGGTCTGGCGCGTCAGGAAGGTCATTTTTTGAGGTCAAAGCGGAAAATATGGGAAACACCTTCCCATATTTCTATTCGGTGGGGTGTCCCTTTTTTGAGCAACGACATGGCCGACCGCCAAAAGTCCCTGAACTTGAACCGGAAGGACCGGTCAAAGAAGCTGAACGACTTGCTGGAAGTGTGCAACTCCCCCGACGAGAAGGCCGCCGTTCTGAACTCCGAGAAGTTGTTTTGGGATCATTTCGGTCAGGAACAGTCCGGCATCAAGTGGAATGAAATTCAGGAACTACCGACGAACGCAATTATGGATTACTCTTCCCTAGAACCTTCAACTAATGACAACGCCGTTCGAGAGATGCTTCAAAGCCTCGTCATCATCAAGCTAAACGGCGGCTTGGGGACCAGCATGGGATGCAAGGGACCGAAGTCACTGATACCGGTCCGCGGGCAAGAATCTTTTCTGGACTTGGCATTCCAGCAAGTCATGGAGCTGAAAAGAAAGTACGACGTGGACATTCCAATAGTGCTGATGAACTCTTTCAACACTGAAGGCCAGACGTTAGAAGCTATCAAGAGTTATTCAGATGCTCTTCAGATCCACTGTTTCACGCAGTCGAAGTATCCGCGGATCCACGCCGACACTCTAGTGCCCATCCCGAGGACTCTTTCACATTCAGAAGGATGGTATCCTCCTGGCCACGGGGACTTTTACCTCTCTTTTTGCAAGTCTGGCCTCTTCGAAAAGTTTTTACGTGACGGCAAAAGAATCTGCTTTGTTTCCAATGTCGACAACGTCGGGGCAACTGTCGACCTCTCCCTGCTGCATACCATGCACCGGCACAACATAATGTTTCTGATAGAAGTGACGGACAGGACGGAAGCGGACGTTAAGGGGGGCACCTTGATTCAGCACAACGACCGACTGAGACTGCTTGAAGTGGCTCAAGTGCCCGAGGAGAACCTCAACGAATTCCAGTCAGTGTCCAAGTTCAAGACGTTTAAGACAAATAACATCTGGATTTCCCTGCATGCCATGAAAGATCTCATGAGCGGTGCTGAACCGCTAAAGTTGGACGTCATTGCCAATCCCAAGAAGCTGATTGATGGTACTCCTGTTCTACAATTGGAAACAGCTATCGGGGCAGCCATAAAGTATTTCGACAACGCGGCCGGAGTCAATGTTCCAAGAAATCGCTTTCTGCCTGTCAAAAAAACGTCAGATCTTTTGCTGCTCATGAGCGATCTCTACCACACGGAAGAGGGGAGACTGGTTCTCTCTCCAAGAAGGCAGGACACTGGAATTCCAGTCATTCAACTGTCTAAAGACTACAAAAAAGTGGGTGACTTCCTCAAGAAGTTTCATCGGGGGGCGCCGAGTCTCCTGGCTCTGGACAGTCTGGTTCTTGAAGGAGACGTCACGTTTGGAGCAGACGTCATACTAACGGGCCATGTCGCCATCTCAGAGGATGAAAAAGTTATCATCCCGTCCGGTACACTCATAAAAGGTACACCTATGAAGAGTCCTTCCACAGAAACAAGATTTATGTGAGGGACAGGGGTTTTCCAGCCGTCCCCATGGGTCAATGCTACAGGTGCTCTTCTAAGCCGAAACTAGACGCGGAGGAAGCGCTTTGGCAACTCTACGAGGCATCTGCTAGGCATGAAGAACAATACACTTGCGTCAGCAGAGTGCAGACGTCTGCATGAAAGACAGACAGACTGAAAGAAAAGAAACAAGGTGAACTCGAACCACTGATGTAACTTTACTCACATCTTGGAAAAATAAATGCCTCCGCACAAGCCAGTGACCAGCTTGTTCCACTTGTCCCTATCGGCTGTTGGCCGCTTTGTTCACATATGTGCCAGACATGCCTCTCAGAAGTCCTTCGTCGTCGGCAGCACCGTGCTGCCTGGCGACACCAGCATCTTGGACGCCGAGCGGAGGGCCTCCAGGATGGTGGACGCATCGGTGGCCAACCTACGCCAGCACCTCTTCTCCAGTGTACCGTGGGATGCCCACCAACAACTGGCCGACGTCATCCTGCTTCAGCTCGCCAACGCCGTCCACAACTCCAAGGCTTTGTATCGCCAGATGAACGCCTCGCCGCCCGAGAGTGTCCATGAAATTCGTGTCCTTGTGCGGTTTGCCGGCCTCATCGTCCACCCGGGCGTGCGCTCCCTGAATCTGGCGAAAATGCCCAAGATGCTTAGAGATGAGCTGTATAGACATTTGGAGAAACTCACTGGGCTGACCGTCCTCAACTTGGGCTCCGGTAACGGCGAGAGTGGCCGAAGAAAGATGTTTCTATCTCTCCGGAGCCTTGTCCACCTTACCACACTGGCTCTGGTGAGCGACTGTCAGAACGAGACTCTTGCCGTGGTGGGGCAAAACTGCCCGCAGTTGCGTACGCTTGACGTCAACAGCTCCTCGTCGGTGAGTGACGTGGGGGCGGCATGGCTTCTGCGCTGCCAAAAGCTGTCCCACCTGAACCTCTATCACACCTCTCTCTCGGTCCAAGCGTATGCGCAGTTGCTGCTGGGGCTACCCACACTAAAGTCGGTGGGTCGCTGCGACGTTCTCGGTCAGGTCTTGGAATACATTGACCTGTACAATGCGGCTTCAGTGAGTTTGGCTCTCGAGGACTTCCACAGCAGAGACATGAGTTACCGGCAGCTCAAGCTGCTAATAAAGATATGTCCTTCTCTTACGCAAGTCAATCTTTACGTGGATGAGGACATGGGCAACTTGCTAGAACCCCTGCAGGAGTTGGAGAGACTGCGAGAGCTCACGTTGCTGGCCTGCAACTTCTACACAGACGGCGTGGACAAGTTGCTGCGCGCCAAAGGCCATGACCTCACTCAGCTCCACCTGGAGCACATCGACGAGCTGGACATGAATGCACTCTGCTGTATCGCCGAGTCGTGCTCGTCTCTGCGTAAGCTCGTCTTCTTTAGCTGTGACTTCGTTGAAAACTTCGGACAGGCCTATGTGGACAAGGCGTTTGCGCCTCAACCGTTCAAGTCCCTGGAAAAGCTCGTGTGCGTCTCCGAGTCGGCGCCCAACATAATCAAGTTTCTCTTGACACACGCGGAGAATTTGCGCTCTGTTCAATTTGGGTCCACCGCATGGTTCGACGATGCAACGGTGGCCGAGTTGATGACAAGGGGAAGGGTCCTCAGAAACGTGGAGGAGATCCGCATTTTGCGCAGCTACGAGCTTACGATGAAGTCCGTGGAATTACTCTTGCACTGGTGTCCCAAGCTGAGAGTCTTGGCCGAGATGGACGGCTGGGAGAGCGTCGATCCGACAGAACTGGCACAGCTAAGGAACCGAATCACCGCAGAAAATCTCGACCTTGACACTTTCACCACCTGGAATGTCAGCGCATAAGGAGTTTGAAGGATTAGTACTAGTCACCTGTCGTCACCTGCCAAAATTTATCTCCAACATGAAGTATTCATTCCTCTATTGTAGCATTTTCTCCAACATTTCATTTTTCTCGTCTCTGTCGACTTCTTTCCCCAAGCTCTTCAAAATACAGTACGTCCTCCTCTCCTCCGCATTGGCATCAGGCATGAGCTTCCTGCACTTGGAGTTCGCCTGTAGCACCAGCCACTGCGCTTGCCACAACTTGAGCAGCCCGCAATGATCTCTCACTTTAACGGGCTTCTGTCCGCTCGAGTGGAAGTACACCAACTGTTGCTCGCGGGACAAAGATCTGGTGATGAAGCACACCAGGTCCGCTAGCGACTCCGAGTCCTTGATCCTTAATATGGACACCTGGAGGTCTAATTGGCACTTGGTGAGCACATCGTCTAGTCCGGGAGCGATCTTGCCGTTGCCGAGAATAACTAGGAGAGACCTGTCCTTTTTATCTTCAAAAGTATTCTTGAGCCAATCGTCCAGGTGTCCCTTGGACAGGCAGTTGGACAAGAATGACAAGTCTCGCAGTACCAGGTAAAAGCGGTTGGAGGCCTGAAATGGGCATAAGAAATAGGACCCTGTCACTTTATGGACATGACAACGGCATTCGCCGTGTACCTGCTCTTCGTCAGGTCGCTTGGTTAACCACATGATTGTGTCGACGAGATTCGTCTTGGTGATCTTGAAGTCCCCGCACTGAGGCAGATTCTCGTAGCAGACCAGGAGCTTATGGACCAGGTCGTCAAGGTCACCGGTCGAGAAGCGCTCCTGATTGACGGCCACCACTTGATCCATGGCGAAGTCGTGAATCAAGAGCAGAAAGTTCAAACCCCCCCTCCACTGTCAGTTGACCTTACTTGTCAGAGTTGCCACATTGTGCTTAAACGCTATCAGGAAGAGCTGGCGACGACAAGTGTGTCCACAACCAGCGGCCATGTCCGTTGCTTGAGATTCATGGAGAACATGGTGTTGAAATCTCTGTCTTTCAAGATGATGCAACAGCTCAGTCATCGTGATCATACTCGGCAGTCAAAAACAAAAGGAAGAAGGACTCCTAAGGTCGCGGACGGCGTGTGGCAACCACACAAAATCACGTCTGAATCTATATTGATCAGTAATGGTTAATCTCCGAAATCATCGGTATTACTTCATGGCCTGTAAATTTATGTTTATATTATCGTAAGTACAAACGTTTTCCTCCTGGACTGAACGGAGCCGTTCATCGGCGACGTGTTCACCGCCGCCCTGGACGACGTGGGGGAAGCCACGGGAAATACAGCCCTCATGGTCGCATATTAGATGCATGACTTCTTTCATAGTCATTCTCGTTTTATGTGTCTGCTTGGAGTGGCAACAGATTGCTTGCTAGGATCGAAACTTGAAGAAACCTCACCCACCTGGACGAGAATGAAGGATAGGAAAAGATTGGTTTAAAACAACGACGAAATGACCCATGAGAGCCCCAAAATTGACCAAATCAGACTGCAGCTGAAGGCCAAGGCCTGTTGGAGTGACGACCTAACACCCAAACAACGTGAACATCCTACTGGAAAAGCGACTTTGCCTCTCCTGCCCAAAACGAACATCTCTGGCGTGTGCATGGGCACAAACCAACACCTTCGTGCCTGAATGGGTAGCGGGACCAAAGCCACATTCAATGAAATAAATGTGTCGTGCAGAAAAAATAGTCTGTGTGCAAGCGAGTAGGGTATATTTCTTTTATCACTTGCATGAAACTTGCATATAAGTTAGGCAGATTCCCTTGGACAGGATGATGTTGGGCAATCCGGGGTAGACGGCGGTGCCATCGAAGGAGTCATCATGGATGTCGGTGAAAATGGACACCAGGAATGGCGGAGTGCAGTCTAGAAAGGGAGGAAGAAAGCGACAGGCATCAAAGGTTTTTCGTTAAAAAGAATTGGGTCCACATACCACAGATTGGAACATTCTGGGTGGAGCCGGTCAAGGGGTTAGAAGTGGAGGCCAGGAAGGTCCCGCAGTACTTGGAGTTGACCGGAGCCACGCCACCACCGCACTGGGCAGACGAGGCTGGAATTTCATAATTCCATTGCTTTATTTGTGACTCTACATTGAACCAATCATGCTCGTAAATGACGATAATTCTTACTATCATAACAATTTTGCACTAATTTAACAATAGCATTGTGAGTAAAATCACTAAATAAATATTAATTTTTTTGTAGCAGTTCAGCAGAGACAGCATAAAAGCCGTTGGGGCTGGAAAGCAAAAACTTTAGCCTCATTTTCTTACCTTCAATTCCCACATAATCTCTGGTGCACAGATTGTCCACGAACCCCATGCCGAGGACGGCGTTGGCGTTGATGTCAAGTGTGAAGGCCATGGGCTCACCGGGGCAGGGCATGTAGCGCACACAGCAGAAGCCGGGCTCTTGGCGGATGCACACGGAGTAGCTGAAATGAAAGAACAACAAACACCGAAAAGTAGTGCTGCCGAAGAGTCCAATATCCTCGGGGTGTTGTGTCCTCACTCTTGGTTCTTCAGGTGACCGTTGGTCCCGTCGAAGTTGAATGTCTTGATGGTGCCCGTCATGTCCGTCATGTACTGGAAGCAGCCCTTGGGAGGCCTAGCCACAACGAAGAGTCTTGTTATTGCACAGATTCAGCCACCAGAATTTCCTGGAAATGCTCACGCTGCGTAGTGGCTGCACTCGAACTGAGTGACCTTGATCTCCCACTGCCTGTTGAAGGCGGCGACCGCGGTTAGGTCGATGATGAACCCGACCCTGGCGGCCACAATGTTCGGAGGTTCAGCGTCAAGCTCCACAAAAACTATCAATTGAACGCCGGTTAATAATGTGAATTGGTACCAGAGACATTTGAAGCTTCCTTACTGTGTTGCCCGGTGTTGACGCCACAAATTGTCGGGTAAGTGACTCCGGTTGAGGTCTGTAAGTCACATGATAGGATTTATCGGTCTTGGCAACCAAACACTGTTATAAGTAGGTAAAAGGACTGTTGAAAGGACTTTCCAAAATGTCGACCGAGTCTGTGCACATGCCGCCGAACTCCTCGCCGCTCAAGGCCGGACCGGCGAGGTTGAACGTCTCAAAGTCCAGACGGAGGTGGCAAATATCTGGGAACAAGAAGAAGACAAAAATGCTGAGGTTTTAACAGCAAAAAGAGAAGAGATTGGTCCTTACTGGGAGAGCTCTTGTACACCTGATAGTGGACACCGTCTCCTATGAAGGGCGCCGGGAAGTTGGCGCTCCTGATGTAGGTCCCATTCTCCATGACGTCACCAGAGTCGACCAGGAAGAGGCAGCAGATGCCGAAGCTGCAAGGGCGGAGGGGGAGTAGGAAAAAGGCACCCAGATTAGAGTTTGGACAACACAAGACTTCACCCCAAAGCGCAGCTCCCAGAGACGCTGCCGCCTTTGTTCTGGCACTCGTTCTGGGTGAAGCAGGTGCCGTTGCGAAAAGAAGTGCCCGAAGAAGCTCTACCATAAGAGGAGAAAATACTTAGTGATTTCTGCTTGAACAACCTGAAGAAGGACCACACGAAGGAACGTCTCATTACCCCACGATGGCGCTGGCGCTCGTACATGGGGCGTTGCTGAACTGCACCACATTCAAGATGGGAAACACTTGGGGACATTAAAAGGATGTATTAATAATGTTGCTACTACTTTTTGCTTGACTGACTATATTACCTCTTCCGCTTCTTGTTTCGTCCGCAGGGTGAGGCAGAGAATGAGCAGATGACGCCAGTGCAATAATGCTTGCTACTCGTACAACTATGAAGTAATATTGACCCATAGTTTTCTTCTAAAGCTACTTTTCTCCTTCTCCTGCTCAAAAATGACTCAGTGTTTGATGGTTAAAGAAGTTTGTGCCACTGGCGTGCCAAAACCGGAATTGTTGTTGATGCAGTTGTTGACCCACTTTACTCTCTCTATAAGTTAATAAAGAGGTAAGAGATAATGGAAAGAAACCTTATGACTGTACTTCTTTCGTGCTTAGCAAGTAGCAATTTTGTCAGCAATATTGCTGGATCTTAGATTTGTTTGAACTTACTCTGGTGCCACCGTAGTGTCCATATATGAGTGAAGAATGACTCTTCTTCTGTCTCGCCAAAGATATCGTCAAGGCAATGCATAACCAGGTTTTTCTTGTCTCCAGAGGTAAACGACCGGTGGGTACACTGAATGGGCAGGGTATTTTTGCCCACTTAACGTTTCTGCTAGTGGCGAAAAGAAAGCTAGATGGTCAGTGGAGCCCAGGGGTAAGTTTCCCTGCGTCCATGAATGGGACAGACCCGTTTCTTCCCGGTGCCAGGTCAACAACCCATTTCAATCAGATTGGTAAGTGCATCCACAACTCTTAAACCAAATAGAAACTTTTCTCTCATATGTGAAGACTGCTGCAGTTTTGCCTCACGTGCAGATATCCCGTGCAAAATTTTGCAAATCGCGTAAGTGAGCACGAGCAGAACTAGACATATTGTGGCTCAAAGTAACAAGCTAATTTTGGGGTGAAAATAACACATATAGACTATGAGGCCAGACTTCATCTTCTGGATCGTCTTCTTGGTCTCGTCGTACCTGGTTTCTGGCCAAGACGTGGACTTCCACGACAGTGACAGGAAATCCAAGCAGGAGGTGGGAATCTTCAGCGTGATCAGGTAAGATCTGGACATTGAATGTAGTCAATTTTCACTGCTTTTCTAGAAAAAAAACTTTTGCTAAATACCCTCTATATGGCCTGACCGGCCCGAAAACCCGCGGAGCTGGTGGAGCCATTGAGTTTGCGTTAATCTACATACATGTATGCTTAAGGTTCCCCAACGATGCGTGCCAGGGCAGCAACGACAAGAACGGCACTTGCTACACCAAGGAGGAGTGCAGGGAAAGAGGCGGCAGCAACGTCGGTTCCTGCGCTAACGGCTATGGCGTCTGCTGCACCTGTGAGTAGCAGCAATGTCACCAAAATTGCGAAAAATGCCCTAAAGCGCAATGTTCTCAAAGTCAGTGGCAGCTGCGGATCGTCCATGAGTGAAAACTGCACCTACTTCGAGGACAACGCGTCCACCGGCGGTGCGTGCAACTTCCAAGTGTGCAAGTGTAGGGAGAACATCTGTCAGGTGAGCTACATTTTCGACTTGTCCAGACTCTTTCAGCGATGAACTTGCGAATTCTTCAGCTTCGCCTGGACTTGATCATGTTCACCGTGACGGGTCCTTCCACGGATACGACAGTGGTGACCAATATCCTGAACGGGAATCCTTCGGACTCGGGTGGCGGCGTCGACGCGACCGTGTCCTCCCAGTGCCTTACCGACGTGTTCTCCGTGACCAGCCCAGGTGGCCAAGCCCCGCCTACCATCTGCGGAGAGAACTCCGGAGAGCATAGTCAGTATAAAATAATTAATGTAAGGTTCATTACTCATTGTTGCCTTAGGTAGCAACAAATTATCTACAGCTTTGATTCTCCGTCGACCGTCCCAGCCGCAGGGCATAGGCTATTCTGGCGATTGACAGGGTTGAACCCATTGTTGCTACCGCCAAGTATAAAGTTAAGAACGTCAGATGAGACCTTGTCACAGGCGTCATCAGCTTTCTGGGCGTTCCCGAGCAAGAAGAACAACTTGGACAATTCCTAGGCCTGTGTTGGACAGCGGCACAGGCAAAGAGACATCTGAAATAGGCCTGAAATAACTACCTGATGTCAACGTTTTAATCTCTTTCTGCGATCGACAGTTGTTGCAAGCCTCCCCTGGTCAAGACTCCCACATTTCTATGCGGTCAAGTGGAATGAAGAAAGAATTATTGCTTAGGACTCCTCTTGTCTTGCTGTGTTGACTGCTAACCTCTTTAGCAAAACAGTCGTGTAGGACTCGAGAACATAGGAACGATCATGAGAGAGGAGTTCAAAATTGGCTTCTTTTTTTAAAATAAAAAAATTTGACCGCGTCTCTTTTTTTCGGTAACAAACCTCAGATGTGCTCAGTCAAATTTCAAAATTTTCCCTTTTTGACCTACCCTACTACCTACACCTGGCAACTGTAGTAGAGTCTACACACAATAGCCTTCCATACTACGGATCTTTCTCCGGAGGCAGCTGTGTTATACACTGCCCAGCAGCAGATTTCTTTAGGTTTCTAGGCAGAAGTTAAACAGGATGAGGGCAAAACGACTTTTTAGCGAAAAGAGCAGTGACAGTTCAAAAAATACAAAATCAAAGTATAGGTGCATGTTCAGAACGTAACTGTCACTTAATTCTAGTGTACGTGGATGCTTCCGATGCATGCAACAACTTGGTCTTCCAGTTTGGCGAGACGCCAATGGGGGCACCCGTGGTCAACAGGCGTTGGAGCATCAAGGTCCAGTGTAACTGTTCATATTGTTTTGACTGATGAAGAAGAAAATTGTTTCCCGTACAGGTAACTCAGTATACCTGTGATTTCCCCAACCTGGCACCCTCCGGGTGCACGCAGTACCTCTTCGGGTCCTCCTCGGGCACTGTGCAGACGTTCAACTATGACGGCGGGCACCACCTGGCGGGCCAGAACCAAAACATCTGTGTCAGGAGAGAAGGAAAAATGTGCAAGTTCGTGAGATGCCAAAAAAGCAACTTTGGCATGTTCCGGCAAAAGAAATTTCTTATTACCTCATAGAATCTGCTGGACTACCCAAGCCAATGAAGACTTTGCTGTCTCAGGAGACCAGGCAGTTATGAAACAATACAGCCAGGTGCAAACTAACTAACAATTTTCTCAGGTAAACCGCTCATTCTTCGACTTTTTGGCAGGGCACCCAATGCTGTGGCTATGGTGAGGACGGGAAGGGCACCAAGGGGTTCGACTGCGTCGTGATTCCCGGCGCGCGCAAGGGCGCGGCGCCCACGGTCCAGCTAGGCAGCTTGCAGTGCGGCAGGGGCGCAGGGCTCGTCACCACAAAGACCTCAGGAACTCTAGCAGGGACCATTTGCAGTGAGTTCATTTACTTGGGTGAGTTTCGTTCGTTTTTGGTCAATGTTTGTTTGGGCCACTTTCAGGCACCCGTCTGCCCTTCTCCATCCGCTTCCTCAGCGACATGTACGAGTGGGCGACAGAGGTGACCGCGTTGGGGCCGACCAACGTTGGATTCAGGCTCACCTACTTCCAAGACGGCACAGACTGCTAGTGGAATTCCGCGCTTCAATGCACAAAGCATATATTTTGGGAGGAATTCCTTGCACATGGTGTATTTTCAGCTACTTTATTATGAGAATACAGGTAAAACAGAGCGATGGAAGAACGATCATAGAAGTTTGCATTTTCGTCCAAAGCTAGCATTAATTTAGTAATTAAAGGATTAAGCAGAAGTCAGTGACACAGACTACCAGTCTCGGTTCAGCTTCGTGATTAGCTGATTGAGTCATTCAAAACTCTAGTATTGGAGACGTGCAGCGAAAAAAATTGGCAGTGCCTGAATCTAAAGGAATGGGAATTTCGACAGCGAGGGTCACGTAAGACTCCTGCCCTACGTTGAAGATGACCTTGAATATGTCTGAGCAAACTGAGGTCAAAAGTTGCACCTTGGAGGACAGCTTTACAGAGCTTATTTTCTGGACGGCTCCAGAAATCCCAGACCTTCTTATTGTTTAACGAATGAGTTCCATACATCCCCAGAGCCTCTTCTGGTCAGGCAAAGACTCGAGACCTCTTCTGCACTGTTGTTGTCACGCAACCTTTTAGTGCATACTGGGCAAAAATGCTGAACAGGTGTTGTTGTCTCTTGTGTGTGAAGTCTTGCTCATGCATTTGAAGTGAAGTCAAAACTGTCCATGGAATCTGAAAGCTGCAGCTTTGAGGAGGCCGTGTCAAAGGTTGTGGGCGTCTTGGGATTGCTCATGTCCCTGATCGCCTTGGCCTTCTCGATCTTCATATTGGACAAAGAGATCATCATCATATCACTAATGGGTCAGTTTTCATCATCGAGATTGCTCGCTTTTTAATAGTCATTTTCTGAAGACCAAAACCATATCGTAAATACGAAGGGGAGCCATGCCCGAAGCTTCACCAAGATCTCCACCTTAGCCCAGAGCAAAGTCTACTTTGTCTCCATTAAGGGGGGAGGGATTGATACAGCATTTATGGTACTCATTTTTTGGGCGCCTCCCAATTGTTGATGGCAATGAATACGGTAGCTCGTAGGATTCTCTTGCTGTGTGCCATGTTTCGTATGTCCTGCAGTCTTGGAGAAAGTGTTCTCTGAGGAGTGCGTATGGAGACTTCTCCTTAAGATGAACGAACGAAGTCAACCGTGAAAACTTAACATATGTTATGCTTTGTTGCAAAGTTATTCACGGTAGCCACATGGGGAGAGGGAGTTAAAGTGTACACTTTTAACATCATTGAAAAGTTTTACATGCATAAAGTCTGCATCTTCTTCCTCGCTCTGGTGTCCGGATCCTTTCGCCGAAATCGCGATGATCTGCTGCAATGGTTGATCATGGCCGCGTTGCTCAACCTGGCAGCATTCGGATTGGCTGGATTCTGGCTGTTCTTGGCAGTCAAGAATGCGAGCAACCTGTACACGCCGTCCATGGAGATCATAGTGGCAGTGACTACATTTGCCTTCTCAGGTCGGTTATCCAACAGTAAAAGATGATGTGAAGTGTGAGTTGAAAGTAATTTCACCGAAAATGAATCTATCAGATGTCAATAGCAAAGAATCTCTTTGTTTGCGGATTTGGAGGAGGTGAATAATTGATTCACGGAGTCGACAAGGTGGCTGGCAAAGCTGGGACAAATCTGTCTTGGGTTTGGGTCAGCTTTCTTTTCATGCCGTACAATTCTTGACTCACCCTGTATCAAACTTTCAGTTCTTGGACTTTACTTTTGGATGGTCGTCTACACCTACTGCAAGGGGTTGCCCAGGGAAGAGGAAGACGAGGAACAGAAAGAGTAACAAAAATAATTCCACAATTCCACCAAGACAATAAAAAGTGACGCCTTCGCTTCATACTGGGTTTTATTAACTTCACCTTACAAAGCAACGACAATGAGAAAATGACTAGAGCCTGGAAGGATGAGTACCAAAAGTGTTTTCACAGCGCTGCGATGTGACTCTGTCAAGGTGTTTGGAGTCCCTTTCAGGTCAACCTGTGCCTTCTGTACGACTGTCTTCTTCTGTGCTCCCTCACGGCTGCCAACAAGAAGGGGAGGCTGGCAATGACCAGAAGAGGACCTCCAACGAGAGGTCGGTACGTGATCCAGTTCAGTCCTGTGAGGAGGCGGAATGAAAAAAATGCTGTAGAATCCGTGTGAGGACAGCTGCACCCTACGATCGCTAATGACAACGATTTGCTACAAATCTCTGGAAAAGCTAAGATTAACGTGCACACAAAATTCTAATATTTTTTATGTTTCACCCATTATCATTAGGGCTTTAATTCTCAACTAATTTCTCAACGAATGCCAATGTACTGATCGCAGTGGAAGAAATCCATTGAACCTAATTGTGATGGCATCAGCAGTCTGTGACAAAATAACCTGACAACGCCCTGATCATAATTATATTATGCCTTTACATGAGGCCATAATGAGCTAATGATGCAAGTGGCATAAAAAATGCAAGTAAATAAGTCAGCCTCGAGAAAGTTACGTAACTGACGTCATGGGTAAACATGTTATGCGTCTTTCTTATCGCACTTCAACGTCTGCAACGTTTGAATGCGTAGCCACTTTCATTCCATAGTCAAACTTCAAGGGGAACGAATTCCAAAGCTTCAAAGATCTCGACGATCCAAGCAGTAGAAGCTGAGATATTGCATGTTAATGGCCCATCAGACCTTTTACGAAGCCGCTGTACAGTCTATGGGAAGAAGCCTTCCTTGGGTCACTTCGTCTAAATACTCCAGTAAAAATATATGTACTTGATCGACTGGCAAAGACTAGTTTGGTGAAATCGACCCTTATTTCTGGGCCTGAGCCTCACCACTTATGGTCAGGGTGGCGGAGAGAGAGAAGGAGAAAGGCAATGAGGTGTAGCCCAACTCCAGGGTGTTTCTGAGGTGGGAGTGTTTATTCACTGGAAAAGAAAAGGTGCAGTCCAACTTTTTCAGTTCAGTTTCACCAAATGTTTCTCACCAAAATGGTCTAACAAGGAATTGATGCAGATGAAGCCCAAGAAGGAGACAAACCAGGCCGCCAACCTGCCCATCCAGGCGTCGAACCTCTTCTGCAAGCGCTCGTAGTAAAAGACCTAAAGAGTGTAGTTTTATTTGTGTGATATTGTTGATGATGGGGGATCATTGAGCACAATCATTTGCTTTCTAAGTAATGAGATACTGTCAGAAGCTACCGTAATGTAGGATGTTTGCGCGCAAAAAGATTTGATTCGTAAAATAGCCGAAATATATTGTGTCAAGGCTGTAAAAATAGTAACCTCTTCTGGCTTCAGCAATCCCTGATGCAGCATGAGTAACTCCTGGCCAGTCTCGGTCTTGTAAGGGCCAATCCCACGTTCAGACTGACGTCCAACGACTGTTACCTGAGAAAACCCAATTCGTCACTGTTGCTTTCATGCGAAAGCATTTCTCTGTCCTCACTGTGTCGCCATCCAAGCCAGCATAGGAGAACTGCAGCCTCATGTCCCCGACCTCCGGCTTCCAGACGTCCTCAGCATGGTAGTAAAGTCCAGCGTGCATCTTTATCATCCTGAAAGTACTGAGCCGTAACTGATCCGAGGCTGTTTTGATGTCGGACGTAGGTGTCACCCAGGTCATCTCTGGTCACCCCTTGGTGCAATTCTTGGCCTAACTCACCTATCTCTAGGTCGCTCATCGCTGGTGAAGGGTTGGAAGTTGGTAAACTTCTCTTTGAGGTCACTACTGAGCAGAAACGCACCCAATTTCGCTCGACTATTTGTCTTCAGCTAAAACACGAATGAAAAGTGTATAGAAGGCGTGAGGTGGCACCTTGAAATGTCGACCGCGCCATTGTAATAAAGTAAAATTTGTCATTCAGCACATGTAGGAGCCAGAATGCAAGCTAAGTAACTAAATACATAAAAGCTGCGACAAAACCTCATGTTCCAGTTGAACTGCTGCTGTATGAACACACTAGGACATGCTTATTAGAGCCTCTCTTAATAAATAAATGTCTTCAGCATGTAACACATTAGTCCACCCATACGTGCATAGTTATCAGAACATTCACGATTAGAATGACTAGTGAGAAAAGCAACTTCGAAGTTTATCATTTGAGTGATCGCGTAGTGAAAAGAGCAATACCATCATTACCGTGCCATTGATGAACCAGACATCGGGGTTGTGATGCCCGAGTTTGTTGCGAAAGCTCTCAGAGTCAATAAGCCTGTCGAACCACGCGGTGCCATAGCTGTGGGGTGCAGAAGAGACGCAGTTAATATTGACCTTGCTTCTTTCTCTTGCTTGCTCACTTTGCTTCACTTTTTCCTTTGACTATTTTCATCCTTGGAAATAAAATCGCCATGATTGCCTAAAAGGATGATCTTTGGCAGTTCGAACTGGAAAACTGTGACTTAAAATTATGACTAAACCGAAGAGAAGGAATCTTTGCTACATGAATTCTCTTGACCAAGAGTGAGTCGTGATCTAGAGGCGGTCTCCACCCCACCTGTAAGTGACGTGGCCATCGTGGTCTCCTAGCCCAGATGGGGGGGAGCTGGAGGAGCTCGGCCTGGGGTCTTCCATCTCGTACCACTGGAACATCTCGACCTCCTTCTTCAGGTTTACGGCCCTGAAAAATGATTAATACTGGACCTGATTTTTTCACTGAGTATTTTTTTTTAAAAAAAAAGGAGGTAAAGACAGTCACGAATTGATACAGCAATATTTTTTGAAACTTCCAACAAAAGGCATCCTGCCTTCACAAGGGTCTTTAAACTTTCAGTGACATCCAGGAGACATACCCTATGCGGTACTACATATCATCAAACATTCTTAAGGTGTTACTAGGAAGTTTGTCACTCACATGTCAGAGTTTCAGTATCATATGCCCTAAGAGGACACGATGGGAAAGATCATCGGAATAAATAAAAAATGCCCTTAGGTAAGAATCCACTGTCTTTTATGCAACAAATATGGTCGTGACATGTGCAGCGTGAGCGTAGAAACGTCTGATGAGAGCACGTTGCACAAACATACGTCCCAGGGGGAACTGGAAAGCAACAAAAGGGAGGGTCCAAGGGAAAGCGAGGAGGACAAGAGCATCAGGAGGGTCAAGAGATGGAAATCTGGTGGATGCCAGGGAGAGGGGGAGACACCAAACATGTCATTTACGTGCCATCTATCAGAACATACATGCACGTAGTCCAGTTCTGTATTAAGAGACTAACCTGACAGAAATGCCATAGTCCAACTCCTCCAGGGGGTCCGTGATGGACAGCTGGTCTGCCACCAAGACCAGCTTGCCTTGGTTCTCGTCAAAGATGACGTCATTCGTCTCCGGAACGATCACCTTGCGACTTCCCTCTTCCAGAGCACGAGAAGTCGTCACTGCACGACCCTAGGGCATCAAAAAGTCCCCATGAGCAGGGATAATTGTCCCGATGAAGACCATTTTCGTCACCTCGTTATAAACGATGCCAGTGATGCCCAGGAAGATCATGATCAGTCCAACAGAGGATGAGATCCAAGACCTGCCAAATTCTTCTGCCAGAGATCGATGTTGGTGAAATGGACTGCGCAAGCGACTGTACACATCGAGTGCCTCCGGATACTAGAGACAGAGATGGTGAGACAGGTACGAAGTCAGATCCTCTGCCTTACAATTCCTTTGCTGCAGATTTTCTCCGACAGCCCTTGCACACACCTCATACTCGCCACCCTGATCTATTTATTTGCTCTCATTCCGTGGAGGCACTTTTGGAGGCTCACACTGCAGACGCGGATGCATAGACCCTCGTCTAGAGCCTAGAGTACCTCACCTTGTTGGTCCTGTTTTATGTACCCACCCTAACAGCTCTGGATGATACAAAGTTTGACCCCCTCATTTATCCCTCACCACAGACGACACTGAGAATGACATCATCTACGTGCATGACGACCCCCCCGTTTCGCTCCCCATATCCTCCTCACCGCCCATTTTTCCCAGTGGAGGTTACAGTGGGAGCCCCAAGTTGAAAGTCTGGCCCAAATTGTGCGTGGCTACTGTGAGTAGAAGCAGCCTAGCCGTAACTTTGCACGTGCGACAAAACTGCATCTTGTTTTCTTACCTGTCGTCCATGCATTGTGGATTCACACCCTGTTGCAGCAATGTTGAAGAAGTTTCTACTGCAACAAGATCACATTAAGTAGAGCTGGTGCAGTGTTTGCGCTACAAATTCGGAGAATAACATTAAAATTAAGGCTTCAAGTAACTTGGTGCACATCTTCCAGTCGTCGCATGGGCTTATTCACCCGACTGTACATAAAATTCGTTCTGTTCTGATACTATGTTAAGTAGACAGGCATTGAGTGTATAAATGTCAGCTGAGATTTGGAGAAAGCCACCAACATCCAAGAATACAGACGGGGCGAGTCAGCGTTGCCAGCGAATACCTGTGGGGGAAGACCGTACGTAGAGTATGCACAAGCCCTGCATGCTATTTTTCCAGTTTGTGATGGAAAAATGTGTGTCATACACTGAACATTGTGTGTGTTCCACCTTGGTCGAAGATGCAACAAGTCTAGAAAGTTAGATGGACTTCCTTTGCTATCTGTATATTTCTTGAAAATTGCAAAATTTCAAGAAATAGTTTGCTTGACTTGCTTAAGAGAGAGCACGAAATCAGTACTTGAGAGAAAGACCATCAATATGATAGAGATAATTATTCATCACGTGTTCTTTTTACAGTGGAGCAAAAGTTTTCAGAGTATGATTGTTGATCTGGAACCTTCTTAAGAAGAAATTTCAAGTCTGACCCATTGCAGATGTGTGGGACTTCGCTCTGCATTAGCCTCACCACATAAACAGTTTGACCTCTTTGCCACAATAGCCTCTGTCCGGGACAGGGTTAAGGGGCTGGTTCACCGTGATCTCGGTGGCCTGGATGCTGTTATAACCACCTGGTATCTCTGCAGCTGTCGCAGAATCCACAACAAAAAAGGCGGCTATTTTCTGTCTTCCCTCCGGTTTGAGCTGCTTCGAAATGAGGGGTGAATCGAGCTGAGAGTTCCAGAACTCCGGCCAGTCCGTTAAGCACATTGATCCGGCCAAGCTCTGTATCGGTGGGCTCGTCCACCTACTCCATCAGACAAGTTTGCTATACTCAACTGAGCTTACTCACTCAGCTGGGCTAAGGTGGCCGGCCTGCTCGTACTCTCTGCCTGAGGGGCCCGTTTAGTGTTTGCGGACTGCGGGAGTGCGGACGTACTGGATATCCATCTCGACTGCGAAGGAGCTTGCGGAGACACTCGTTGAGCGCTATGGCTGCGTCTGAGACGTTTGGTGGGGGTGGCGGAGAAGCCGATCGCCGAACGGTGGCCGTCGGCAACGACCGTCGGTACGAAGAGTTCTTTCTGAGGATCTGCGAGAAGTTAGACAGACTGAGGAAGGAGGTCAGAGCCAAGAAGGTGCTTCTGCACGTCAAGGGTGAGAAAGAAGTATCTGAACTCCTATACGTCAATATTTAGAATGGCCCCCTCAGGAGTCCAGAAGCACGCAAGCAAGGAGGGAAATACCAAATCAGTCTTTCCCACCTCGTCTGTTTAAAAGTACGAGTGCGTCTTGAGCGTCCATGAGCACATTGTTCATTGTAGGCATCGATGACCCCACCCTGCCTGCTCGTCCAATGCCGAACTTCTCTCGCCTCCCTGCCCGGGCTGTTTCCACGGATGCTACGCGCCCCATCCGTGATGTAACATCACCGCAGACCAGAGAGGAAGTCAACAAGATGGGCCGCACTTATCTGGACACCCTGGGTAGCTTTGAGGCATTGGAGACTGCTACCAGATTGGCACAGAGAGCGGAGGTGCTTACCAGCGCTCTCACTGATTCAGCGGATGCACGGGTCATGCTGGATGAGGAAGAAGTCCATTATGTGGAAGGTATTAATGTGAATGATGTCGCCTTATGTCCGCTTGACATTGCTGAAGATCGGTGCTGCACCATGCAGGGCTCTTGGCTGAGCACAAAGATCTGACCTTGCAAATCTTCGACCTTGAGAACTCGCGCTTGAGTAGCCAGCTGGAGCTATTAGAGCTATCCTCCAGAGAGGCTGATCTGAGGCAGCAGTCGTTCAAGGGCCTTCTTGTCGAGAAGTCGAATGGCAACAGCGATGACGACCAAACACCGTCGGAGGAAGTCAAAAGGAAACGATGCCAGCTTCAAGCTGAGGAGAAAAAGCTCAACCAAATGAGGTACTATGCTGTATATGTCCTATTACACGGAACATGGTCACAGTATGTTTCGTAAATGTCCCAACTGTTTTAAAGGTTCATGTTGCAAAAGCTCATCTTCGCCCACTACGGCGATGACGACGCGCATGGAGAGGACCAGGTGGCAATGGACGACATGATGCGGACGTGCGGAGAAGATCTGAGCACCCTTACAGCCAAGTATTTGAAGTGAACTCATGACAACAGTATCACGACCGTACAATTGTCGCCAAGGAGCGTTTGATTTTATTTAATATATGTTGGTGAAGCAGTCTAGAAGTCAGTATTTTTAGCCCCACCAGCTGCATTTTACGTTACTTTTCTAGATGCCAAAGGTACCGATCGTCTGGTCCTTTTACTAGACATTCGTGCTACAGCGCAGTTAAAATTTCAGAACCATTAGCATATTAGTAAGTCACTAAATTCCGAAGATCTCCATTATATCTCTAATTCTTTGACTTCTCTGCTGTTCTGCACTCTGTCGAAAGGCGCCGGCGATTAAATCCTTCTTCTTTTCTTGGATTGTCAACATCCTTTCTTCAATACTGGAATAATGGAAGTTATTAGAATGGAGGGCACAGACTAATGTATCGCGCATTCATTCTTACCTTTCTTTCATAATGAATTTGGTAATTGTCACATCTTTTCCCTGACCCAATCTGTGGATCCTGTCGAAACATTGGTTTTCCGTTGATGGAGTCCATGCAGGGTCAAGCAGAATCAATCTGCTGGCGGCTGTCAGATTTAAGCCAACTCCACCTACAACGCAGTCATATACTCGGTATTGAAAGAACTGCTTCTTGTGCTTCCTTGATGTGTTCACCTGCTCTCAGTGACAGGAGCATCACGGACGGGGAATCCGAGGAGTTATCCTGAAACTCGGCAACGACGTCGGACCGACTTCTCGAACTCATGGTGCCATCCAGCCGCGTATATTTGAATCCTTCATCATTGAGAAGAGGCTGCAAATTTTATAAGTTGTCACGATACATCCACGATGAAGTCTCACATTGTCTTACCTGCATCATAGACAGCAGACTCGTAAACTGGCTGACGACGATTGTTTTCTCTCCAGGAAAGTCTCTCCTGATCCCCACCAGCTCCTTAAGCGCTGCATTCAACTTGGATGATGATACGTCCATGACAATATCCTCGAACGGATCAGATGAGCTTTTATTCTCTTCATCCTCCTCTTCGTCCTCTGGGGCAGCTTCTAGAAGTTCCTTTTGGGCAACGCCGCGGCGGCAAAGCGGGCAGCGTGCTGGAGGCGGATGTGACGATTCAATATAGTGCGAGATGCAGTGTCTGCAGAACACGTGAGCGCACGGGGTGATCACGGGCTGGGTGAACTCGCAGAGGCAGATGGAGCACTCATCAGAGAGGCCGTCCCGGATCAGCTGCCGAAGGTGCTCAGCTAGGTGTCTTGCCTCGTCTTCGCCTTGTGGAGAGCCGCCGCGAGCTGCCGCGGCAGCGGTGGCTTCCTGACGTGCAGCCGCTTCAGCTTCGGCGGCTAACGCTGCAGCCATTTCCAGTACTTCGTCCATGTTGAGGTTTTTCCAATCTCCAGGCAGAAGCTCACGATGGCAGCAAAGTTGGCGTAGGCGCATCATCACCACCAAGACGTGGGCGTAATTTGCCAATAGGGTGCCCTTGTCAATAAATCTGAAAGGCAAGTCAACTTTCTGCTAGCATCTTACAGTGGAGCCTCTTCATTCATGTCTCAGTGATCCCTACTTAAGGATTATATTCCTTCCTTGCGTCATGTAGGTGTCGTAGACTGCTCTCTCCTCGGTAGTGAAGTCTAAGTACCTGACGTTAATCGTCTTGTTGGGCAACTTCACGATGGGCTTCCCATTCACTTCGTCGTCCTTAGTACGACGAAGACATATAGCCTGTACCACCGTTTGAAGTCTCTGCAAATATGCCGGTTAGAAGCACTCGCAGGGTTTTGTGCTTGCGTAATTACGCTATATCACCTTCAGACCGTATGGGGCACCGTGCTTGACGGGCATCTCGATCTGCTGCCTGAACAGGTTCCGATTTTGTGCATAAGGTTCAAAGTTCAACCAATTGAGTAAGCTCCACAGCTCTCCAAGGTTGTTTTGAATCGGCGTCCCTAAGAGAAAAGGCGTCCTTCATCGTGTATGTCCGGCAGTTCAAAACTCGAACCTGATATTATCCATTTCCTCTGGGTATTCAAGTTAGCTGCAGCCTGAGCAGTTCTTGCCCTGTGGTTCTTAATACCGTGTCCCTCGTCCAGGCAAACCCGGAGCCATCGGGCCTTCAGTAGCGGACTGTGCTGTTGTGACGCGAATTCCGCGCTCAGAGTGCCGTAGGTGGTAAGGACGATGTCCTGGTCCTCAAGCTCGCCGCCAAGCAGGGCCTTTGTTTGAGCATAGTGTACGAAGACTTTCAGGTCCACTCTGTAATATGGGATGATGATGAACCTCTACCAGACCACACAACTACACATTGTACTTCAAGGATTATCGATATACCATATACGGTAAGCGTAGCCTCCCAGTGCAGTGAACTTTTTCCCGCCGACCATATGGCTTACGTTATCGAGAGTTAACTGTAAATATCTACATGAGTCGTCTCACCTCTTGTCCACGTGCTCCTCGATCTGCACCAGCCAGTGGGACAGAAGAGAGGCTGGAGTGACGATGAGAGTCGCTCCACGCCTTGTACCCTTGAACGCCGGCTCTCTCGGGGGGATAATCATATTCTTCTTTTGACTTTGCGTCAGCTCAGGAATGGATTTTCGAGTTATTCCGAATAAGTCAACCTTTTTAGAAGGCTCTCCTATCTCATTTATGTCAGGTAGCTCATTCCAGCTCTGACTGAGAGTCCCCTCCGACAACGACGATTTCTCGTCCTTAGAGGAACGTGCTTCATCTCCGGAAAACTCGGTAGCGCCATCAAGGTTCAACTTCGGCCGGAAGCGCTCGTACCTTTCCTTATCGGTCATGCTTTGAAACTCCTCGTCATCACTCAAACCATCATGAAAGTGGAACTCTTCTTTCTGGAGCAGCTGCGAATCGTCTTCCAGACCCAGACGAGAACTAAGTGTACCCTGGCTTTCTTCAATCATGGTATCGAACTCGTCAGTGCCCGAGAGTGGGTCGTCGTCCTCCACTTCATTATCCTCTTCCTTCTTTCTGTTGAAGCCTTTGCCACCGGTCAGGATGGTCAGGGCACTTCTCTTCTGGGACGACTTCACAGGTTGCTTCAGATCTTTCCTCCGTTTCTTCCTTTTGGGATCACCACGAGCATCTTTCTCTTCGTCCGAGCTGCACAGATCCTGCGAGTTCCCGAAGAGCTTCTCCAGGTTAAGGCGTGTAGACTTGGGCTTGTTATTCCTGCTGCTTTCCTTGTCCTGCTTGAGAGTCATGACGTTGGTCTCCCGAAGAATCCTCTGAGGCAAGTACCTTGTAGGCACAATTGAAACAAATGGAGAGAAACTCTTGATTCCGTTACTTATCCTACATACCTAGCCACAGCCTTTTCCAGTCTCCGAGTAAACGATGGCTTGGGCTTGGACATCGGCCTTTTGTCATGGAAATTGGTTAAGATAAGGGCGAGAATACTGAGCGTTTTGCCTAGGCCCATGTCGTCAGCCAAAATGCCGCCTTGGACCCCTACACCCTTGGTGTTCTCGCGGTTGGCCATCCAGGCCAGTGCGTACATCTGATGAGGGTAGAGCAGAGTACAAATAGCTCTACATGCCTAGAGAGAAGGGTGGTTACACCTGCTGTCGTCGCTTGAAGTATCATCAATCTTTAAGGTAGAGTAGTACCTGCATATATTGTCCAGTGGCGTGCAATTTAAGGGATGAGTCAAACATGGTCTTCATCCTTTTGTTGACTTCTTTGGAACCCAGGTTCTCGTCTCCGCGGGCCTCCCTTTCACCTTGTGAAGATGGTGCACCAGAGGCCGCACCCCCTCTCCCCCTGGCGCTGCCGCCGCGGCGGCGTGAACACTTTTCAGGGGCTTTGGGAGGTTGGTAGTCGTCGTCATCGTTGGATTTGGCGCCCTCATCACTGCTGTGCGGGTCATCGACGTAGGAGTTGGAGGAGCATAGATCAACGACGTCGGGACAATCCTGCATGCTCTGTCTTATTGCCCTCTGAAAATCGTCCTCCTCACTTTGCTCGGCAGTCTTGTCCAGGAGGCTCCTCCTGATGGCCTCTTCCAAATCGCCGTCTTCTTCATCGTCGACTGCGGCGGAGGCGACATGAAGATCCGAGGGTCCGGTCGGAGCATCAACTCCGCATGGCACAGACTGAGGAGATGTCTCTGTAACAAAGGGAAGAGATCAAGTTCATGGTAAGCAACCTGGAGCATTTTTCTGTGGCAGTCACATTGCTCGAACGTATTTTTCGTACCTTGCTCCTCTCGTTTCTCCGATTCATCCCTGCGTCCTCTTCCGCGGCCACGAGCGCCGCCTCGTCCTCGAGAGCCACCTCGTCCTCGACCACGCGGCATTGGACGACTTCTCGTATAACTCGGACTTCGTCCGGACCGAGGTGTCAGTTTCCTGAACCGAGTCTTCTTGGTTGTCTTTGGAAATTGAGTCACCAGTCGCTCGTCGGACTGGGTTAGTGAACCCCAAGGATAAAATTCTACCGGCAATTAGGGATGGAACCAGGCTAAGCTCGCGGGCGCGACCGTGTGTGTCCACCTCCACGGGCTCATGTCGTGGATGCATTGAGTCAAACCATTCTCTGGTTGAGCCGGGTCGTCCGTCTGTCGCAAATTTAAGATGCTCCTGTCTGTATTGGTAATATCACAGCAGTTACCCATTAGATATGATCTTGTTCAAATCTGTCTTATCAGATAGAGATGTCACAGACTCAACTTTTTTGAGCACTTGATTCGGGCTTTCGAACTGGGCCCTTTACTCCCTTCTCTCCTTATGGGCAGACATGGCAAGGCGTGGCAGATGGGGAGGGGTTCCTCGCACATAAAGTGGGAAGCATTAAGAAATGTGGGGCGTTGATCAACAAATTGCTGCTGTTTATGTGTTTAAGAAGATCCTTGATGGGCTCAAGCAGCCGTCGTGCTCATATCCAGCAGCGGAACAATATTGATTTTACACATAGTTTTTCATTCCTACGTATGATAGAAATGAGTATGTATTACTCTAGAGCATATATAATCTATGTATGACTGTAGAACAGAGTATGTATGTATTACTCTTTGTGAAATATGATAATGTTGAAGCTCTCCAAAAATTGTGAAGACCGCAGTGACTGTTCATTGCTTTATATCGAGCTGAAATAACAAGGGATGGTTTTAGCACTCATTACTCAGTCAGATAAGGGCATTCAGATTTGGAATGTCATTTCTCGTGGCTGGCGGATATTAGATGAGTGGAGTTCGAGTCAACCGAGGCTAACCTGAGTCGGACCCTACCTGAGATTTTTTTCGAATCGGGCTTAACCCAACCGCAACCCAACTCGACACCTCTGTGCTCGACTGCGTCAGCGAGCTCGCCAAGAGGCGAAACAGTCGTTCCATTTTCAAACTGTGTCCAACACTTTTTGGAAATGACCTGCACATCACGCTTGTCGTGACATGGTAATTGGGGCTGTCCAACATGAAGTCCTCCCTAGGACAACGGTGGCTGCCTTCATCCCGACACAGCGCCAAAGGGACGAAGAAAATGAGCTGATTTTTTCTCATCATGCCTGACATGACTTTGCTAGTCTCGGAGGAGTCCCTTGAAGCTTGAAGGAAGGTCTGACAGATTTGCCAAGTCTTCGAAAGTTGTGTGACACTGAGCTAGACTGGGCCACAGTGAACAGGAACATTCTCAGTCTCGGAAAAAAAAGAGAATAGCACGCTTGAACAAGGACCTCAAGGATGCGTTTATTAAAAAAGGTAGCACGGATGACAATGTGAGAATGCCTGCGAGCAAACCTAAAGAAGATCTGCACCATCTTCTAAAATGTGAAATGTCCTGTCAGGACTGCATAACCTTTTTTCCGGGTGCTTTGCCCAAACATGCGATCAAATACAGCAGAAGAGGTGACTGTAAATGCTACAAGGACTTTTTGCAACATATCTTAGTTGCCCTCAGATGGACTGAAGAAAGAAATAGGTATAGCAGTTTGTCGTAAGTTATTCCACTTCGGGTTGATGAAACCATTTGTTTACTTTTGTGGAAAGACACAGGAACTTTCAACATTGGCACCCAGTATAGTAAGTACATTGGTGAGTTTATCACATATGACAGACTCTTTCCTGCTGGAAAGTCATGCTCAAGCGCCCACTGAGCCGTCTGAGTGCTGAGTAAATGTTGGTTTCCTGCAATATGTTGAAACTAATTCTTGGGTACAATTCCTGAGTCTGAGACGATGTTATGCAGTCTACTTGCTTAGTAAAATTGTTAAAAAAAATATTACTTACTCAACGATCCCAAAGATCGGCTCGATTCCACAGTACCGTGGCTCGCTCCATCCCGAGCAAGCTGTGACCAGGCTCAAACAGAAAACAGCAGCGCCGGCCAAAACAACTTCTGGGGCATCAATAGATACACGATGGCGGCCGAGTTGGCCGCTGTTGGCGCCACCACCGAGCTCGGCTTTGTGATTGCACTGCAGAAAGGGCGCTGAGCAGCGAGCCGTCGGGGAGATCCGGCGAATCTTCTTCCTGGTTTGGTCCGACCTGGTCGCTTCGCTTTACCCGCTGCTCACCGACGTCGCCTTCGGCTTCACCATGTCGGAGAACAAGGATGAGACTGAGTACATCAAGCTGAAAGTCGTTGGTCAGGACTCCAACGAGATCCACTTTCGAGTGAAGATGTCCACAGTCATGGGCAAGCTCAAGAAGTCCTATAGCGAGCGCGTGGGGGTCCCCGTGACCTCCTTGAGGTTCCTGTTCGACGGACGCCGGATCAACGACGACGAAACGCCAAAGGCCCTTGAGATGGAGCAGGACGACGTCATCGAAGTCTACCAGGAGCAGACTGGAGGAGGCTGGAGCAAGTGAATTCTGAACATCATATGTAGGGTGACGATTTTCTCAAGAGATTTTTGGATCAAGAAACCGATCAAGAAATTGTTATTTCTTGATAAATTCCAAGAAAAAAATAAGAAAAGTAAGAAATCACCAAAAATGTCATTTGTAGAGAGAAACCTTGTACATTCTGCTTCTCATATCTCACACAGACTGCTTTTTATGCAACTAAATCACATGATAATGTCATTTCCAGCACTCAATGTAGGACTGTAGGAAGCAAAGGGCATCCAGGCACTTGTCAAATAATCTGGACTTTTCTTGGTTCGAAAATATCCTTGTACAGCGAATGTTCTCTCTGCTTCGACTGAGGTTGGGAGAATGGTACAAAGCAAGATACAAGCGTTCCATATTTGCCTCATCGGCAGCCATTTCTCAGTTCAAAAGCTTGTGGCAGCCATTCTTGGGACCAACACTGGGCTGCGTCTCCATGGATTTTTAAATGGTGAGCTCTGGCTCAACAGAAAGTGTGATGCTGTCAATCCAGCTGTACTCAGGAGATACATGACTCATAATCTGCATTCTCTTCTGTGTTCTCGTTTTTGAAGAATCTCTCCAGCAGCATTTCGGCAGATCGCAGAAGGGTAGATCATACTGGCATCTTCATGAAGTCCTCCTCTTGCTCCTCTAGAATGTTGAATGGGGAGTTGATGCACCTGAAGAGGTCAACCAAGACGAGCCGTCTCCTCTCTCTCTCTCTCTCTCTCTCTCTGTTACGCACCCGAACAGACTCTTACATATACTCCGAAGTGAGAGGATTGAGCTAGGCCCAAAGCCACCTGAAGGTGGCCTCAGCACGGAGGAGAGTGACATCGAAACGGGAGAGACTGCAGCAAGAGGAGCGCTCCGAAGCAGGGAAGTCTTCCTTATCAATTGCCAAGATCTTTCAAAATGGGAAAGCATCCCGAGGTCAAACTGGAACATGAGCCAGAGGAAATTTCAATGGATGAAGCAATCCAACGACGACTTATAGGACCCATTCCATCAAGAAGTCCTTGACTTCCTTCTGCAGGGCATCGTTCCGGCTCTTCCTCCTCAAATGAGTCATTACCAGCGTCCATCTCTTGATTAAAGTCACAGCAGCACCAACAGCTTGTTAGACACGAAGAGGATCATCAGCATTACATTGCCGCTGCTTTTGTGGTGACAGATCCGCGGCCGCCGGGATTACTGGGTCCAGGCTCTAAGGAGAAATCCTAATGGAAGATCTCGTGGACCTTCTTTCACAAGCCACAAGCCGTACAGCCTCGTCTGAGTTTGATCCCACTGAGATGGCCTTGTCGATCCTAGACATTGGAGATGTTCATATTCAAGTTGCTTTTCCTCACTCGGGCTTGCCTCAGCCTGTGTTTCGATGAAGAGTGAGTAGTAGGATTAATCTGTTTGAGACAATTTTGTGTTAACGGTGCCTTTCTTTCATGTCCATAAAAAACTAGACATTCATCTTGTTCTTTAAATGAAACTTAAGAAAAAGCAGGAAAACTAAATCTATCAATACCAGTATAAAAGTTTTCGTGTCTGCTACTTTGTTTTCGTGTCGTGCAACACCTGCATGAAGATCCTGAACTCGTGAAAGAAGTTGTGCTCATGAAAGATTTGTTATCATGGCAACTCCAATTTGTGTCATAATCGCGAGTTAGGCCAGCCAGCGGCTGATCACATTTCACTCCAACCACAAACTGTACTTCTCCACTGATACCCTTGTAGACATGTAACTTGTTTTTAGTTTTGGATATGACAATTTCTTTTACCACTACCAGCACTTGGACTTAACGTCTGAATTGAACGAAAAGCCCCAGACCCGCTTTCTTTTGCCACAAATCCAAAACGAATCCACAAACTTCCCATTGCACGTCAAGGCCTTATCCGAGTAGGTCTGGAACTGCCCTGGGCCTTTGTCTTTGGCAGCATCATTCCACTCAGGTTATGCAATGTTATATATAATATTGTAGATAATATACGCGCATAGTTATGATAGGAAGCATCAGAAGCATTCGTCAAGCTGACGTGAGAAGCTACTGAAGATTGCAACGTCGTCTTTGCAGTCATTTCAGGATCACGGATGTTACCGATTTTTCTTTATTGGCATTAACGTTTATCCGAACTGGTCTGACAACAAGGCTAAGTCCTTTATGAACCGACCAGTACCGTTTAATGTTTATCTTTGAGAATAGATGATGTTCCAGATACGGAATGCACACAACTGCTCCGGTGAATCTTATGGTCACACACACAAGACCATCTGTTGGTATAAAAACACCTTCACTACGTCATTGTTGTACATGCGCAATGTAGCAAACATAGCTACGCAATACAATATGTTGACGAGTGCACACTAGGAGGATCATTGCTGGACCAGACTTTACTCTGCTTGATCAGTGACAGATGGGTGAGATTTAATGTGCTTGTTCAGGGCACTCACTTTGTCGAAGGAGGCCTGGCAGAGGGTGCAGGTGAAGCCCTTGGGTTGTTCCTGTGTCGTAGTCCCCGTGTCGGAAAGCTGGTCCGAAACTTCCGGGGAAGTTGGGTACTCCTCTTGAGGCTTCAGCACGCTAAAAGGAGAATATGCGCGTTACGCGCATTGAAGCACTACTACGACTTACATTGCTCACCTCGCTCCTCTCAGAGGTTTTTGTTCTGCCAACTGTTCTACACGGGGCGGCTCCAGCACCTTTCCTCCGTGTGCCTCTCTCAAGTGCATGGAGAGGACAGACTTGGTCGAGAAGGATGCGTCGCAATGGCTACACTTGAAGCACCGGTCGGTCACCTTGTGCGAGGCCATGTGACGCGTGAGGTTGCTGTGCTGGAAGAACCCTAGAACGAAGATGGAGGCGACTTATGATCAGAATCGTACAGTTACGTTGCAACTCAAGACATGATAAGATGCTCAGGTATGCATAAGCTCAAGTGATGCCAAAGTATGGACCCTTCACAATAGCAAGCACTCACCCCATCCACAAATGTTGCACTTGTGTGGCTTTACCGTCGAGTGCGACAGCACGTGCCTCTTCAGATAGTTGGTCTTGTGGAAGGCCTTGTTACAGATGTGGCAGTGTTTGGTACGAGGCTTACCAGATGGGTCGATCCCATTGGTCATGTTGGACATGACTGCCGCTCCATGGTCGGGGACAATTACGCCATCGTTGACCTCGTCGTCAACCTTGGCCACCTTGGCGGCCTTGCCGCCCAGGCCCATCCTGGGCAGGATCTTCTCAGCCGGGGGAAACGCCACACGGACACCTCTGCGGTGCGGCAGTCTTTCGTCTAGAACAGGAAAGACTTGGCCGTCGTACTTGCTGGCGGAGGTGACGCCGACCAAGACGGCTTTCACAGTCACGTTCTTCCACTCCAGCGCCAGCAGAGGCGCATCCACATCGTACGCATTTGCCGGGGGATCCGCTGCCTCCTCGTCGACCATCTTCAAGCTCTGCCTGTCCTCTGTGTAGTTGTTGTTTACATTTGAGCACTTTTACCTGTCATCTTTTTCTCGACCGAACGAGGAGAATCACCCGGGAAATTTGAATGCCCCAAGCCTGAGCCCAGCCCAGAGCACGATTCAGACCCACCGGGTGAGTCAATAAAAGTAGTTAGTAGTAGTCATTTTTGTTCCATCCCGAGGGGGACGAGCCCACAGGACTCTCCAGTGTGTCCGTGAATACTGGAACCCATATGAATAGCTCGAGAAAAGCTGAGGGGACTTCTTACATCAGATCGAAGTTAAAAGCTTCATTTTTGACCTGGGGGATCTTCAACTTTGTCTGCTCCATGGATAGATGTGAAATATGTAGTACTGTTTATGGAGGTTTTTGGTGAGTCCGCATGTGGCTTGATACTCATTTCACTTCTCTCGACCAATTTCACTGACCAGGTGAAGCATCATAGTCAACTTTGCATTACTCAGAACAGAATCACTAAAAATGAGTCTCAGCGTGGTCATGGATTGCAACGACTGTTTGCAAATCTTCACAAATTTATCCATAATCCCTTAGACTCAGTGATACTCAGCTTCAATTAATCATGATCCATGTTGGTATCCTTGACCCGTATCGTGTCACTTTTATAACAAACCACTTGACTTCCAACGCTCTTCTGAATCTCTAAACCCTTTTTATTCCATCTTCCCACCAACACAAACTCTTCCAACAAATCTCACCTCATCCTTCTCTTAAGTTATAGTCCACACAGTTTATTTCTTGTGAAAAGAATATAGTACTCATGTCCCCAACCAGATGGGTATGTTGCTTCCGCCGGACCCTGGACAAATGCTGGGTCAGGGGAACTGCCTGGCACGTCCCACTTATGTACGGACAATTCCGAAGTGACCTGCTCAACCTGAGGAAATCTGTCCCAAGTCCTGGAAGACTGATTCTTCTCCTCCGAAGTCCTCTCCAATCGCTCAGCCTCTTTGCTTGAACACCGAAATCCCAGAATTTCCCAGAAGGCGATGATTACTCATCAAAATTATGATGGTTAATAGAACAAATTTGAGAATTAAGGCGAGTTATTCAATTTCTTCATGGACTCCTCTGTTACCGACTCTTTCTTTGACCTGGAAGTGTACTGGAACTACAACGACACCCGAGGTCCACATGACGATCGCCTTCAGCAACCAGGTGGACGCGTGATCACATCAGAACCTGAACATCTGACGCTTCTGTTCAGAGAGCGGAATGGTGGCACGTATTTGGGTCAAGGGTCATGTCATGCGGAAAACTGATTGCCGATGAAGCCCGTTTGGACTCGGCTCCATCACCTTCCGCATTCGGATCTTGCACCCGTCGGCGACTGTGGCCTCAGTCACGAGGCTGACGCTCTTCTCCCTCCGAACGATTGTCAAGACGGGGTGAAAATGCTCCACCTTATGAAGAGCAAGAGGCATCTCCGGCTAGATTGGCCTTCAAGACGCCAGTTTCTGTACACAGGTATTGTACACAGTCAGTAGGGTGATCTGTTTTTTGGCAATTTTGGAAAATACACCTGCGACAGTGATGTCTATGTAGGACTCCATGTGAAATAGCGTCTCAGTCAAATAGCTTTTTTCTGCACCTCACACATCAGGGCTACGGCCTTGCAAATGTGGCCCTGAGAAGAGAGTGTGTGGAGCTTTGAGTGCTGGTCCAATAGGCCTAAAGGTAAAATGTTCCTTATCAACGAGGATCTTCCGAATAAAAGATTAGAGGGTACTGAATTCTCTGTAAAATTTGGGCTTTATGAAACGAACTATGAAAAAGTTACAATTTTAATGTTGAAGCTTCATAGGGGCCACCCTGTACGGGTATCTGCCTCACGAACTGCCCCAGTTGTGCAGACAGGGACAGCTTTTTAAATTGACGATGACTTTGAACCAGGGAAGTTTTGTGGCGGCATCGGAAAGTTGTCGTTGTGTAATAGAAGACAAAAGTGGTGTTGTCCTCTTTCCACCGCTCACCCGTATATGAAGAGGAACACGATGTTGTTGGTGGAGAGGGACGCCATGTTGACGGTGGAGAGGGACGCCATGTTGACGGAGAAGTCGACCATCTCAGAAACTGACAACTCAGATCGTGCATGGCGAGGGGGGTCGCAGTTCTGTTTCCATGATCTTAGTACAGTGTTAGGGTTCACACATCCCCAAAGAACAAAGATCCAGTTGAATCTCACGATTTGGGACATGTCCCGATCAGTTACATAATGTGGTGGTGCCAAAATGCTGCAAACGTGAGTCTCATTCTACCCTTGTACTCTAGAGATGAGTAAAGGGCAGGAGAAAAAGGTTGTGTACCTAAAGCCCGATTCTGTCACCTAAACTGGCAATCTTTTATCATTGTGACCTTTGTTGCTGGAACGGTGTCCTCAACTTGTCGTTCCCGCCCATGATCCTAAAGCAGTGGGAAGAAAAACATCTTCCTCTTTGGCCTTGGTGATGAAGCACAATTAACGATACAGAAGGTTCCTGGTAGAATAAAAGAAAAAAGAACATGAGAGAAGTGATAGGGAGATATCGTGATGTTACCACTCTGTGAATGATTTCTCTTAGTTCTGCGAGGGGAGAGGGGAGAATTCCTTGAAGGGATCAGACCTAGCGATACTTTTCCATGTAGAAGTTCTGCCTTACCGTGGCAATGGTGATGTCAAAAGACTTACGAGAATATCAGAAGGCTGCCAGATTCTTACAAAAGACCACATTACAAGGAGGATGATTTCTCACTTCTTCTTCATGGATGACGCTATTTATGTAGCGAAACCCTTAAATTTGTCAAGGCAGCAACGTAACTTATAAGGAATGTTACGTTTAGAGAAGGAATCTTGGTTTAAAGGCATACTTTGGCTGCGTCTCATTATGTAACATGGAGTAGATGTTGTGTTGATAAGACCCTGTCTATAGGTGTTCACTTTCTGTCACTTAAGTTGAAAAGAGGTACCTGAAGCAGCCTAAAGAAGACCTTTTCTCTGCAACATGTGTCTATATGTACAATGGTGACCTATGACCAGCACATTCGCATCGCACTCTTTTATTCCATTCGCATCGTAAATACAAAGTCCAGTCATTCCGGGTGCATTTTTCTTACACGGACCTTTCATTCGGGCTCTTGTGCAAGAGGAGCAGGGAGGAAAACGCGTGCGTCATCGCTCTCTGAGTCCTCCGTGATCTCGCTTCCACCTCCGGAGAGAATTTTTACCCCATATCTTGCGGGAGACAAATAAATTGCACTTTTTGTCAGTCGACTCCAACCTGTGTGCGGGTGCGGTTACAATAGCGGATTCTTGTCGCATGTGAATGCGTGTCCGTGTGCGCGCGTGCGCGCGCGCGCGTGCGTGTGTGCGTTTCTTGCAGTAGGTCGTCGTCGCTGGCAGAAATCCGCTAGTCTAAGCGTGCCCTGAGAGGTATGAATGTACGTAGAGGAGATACAAAATGTCGCGCTCTTCAGGACGGACAGAAGAAAGACGAGTAGTAAACACCGGACACTTGAACGGGCAACGACTTTGCTTTTCTGTCCTCCCCCAGCTCGTCGTCCGCCTCCCTGCCCAGGAGCATGAGTCTGCTGGCCCTGCTACTGCTGTTACGATTCTTAACATCTCTGGGTTTGGTGACGCTGCGGTGGTTGATGGACTGGGTCTGCTTGGGCTTGGCCTTGTAAGCAGTGACTCTCTTGAACCGTTTCCCGCGCACCTTGAATCGCTCGTAGCTTCCCTTCCGAGAAAAATCACTTGGGGATTCGTACTGCTCGGGTTCAGAATGAGAAGATATGTCTAGTTCTTCTACGTCTTCTTCTTCTTCCTCCTCCTCCTCTTCTTCTCTGTCACAGGTTGTGACGTCGGAGACGCTGCGCGAGACGAGCCGCGAGAGCCGGCCGCCGCCGCTGCCGCTGCCGCCACCACCGCTGCCACCATCGACGTCGTCGGCGATGATGGCACTGTCGCTGTCGTCGCTCCCGATGATGCCGCCTTCGCCGCCGCTAACGTGAATCCTAGTAACGTTGTCGTTGCTTTCGCCGCCCCCGTCCTCGCCAATGTTTACCGCTAGCTGTGGGATCTTGGCCGCTGCCTCGTCCACCATTTGCCCAATGTCGCCCGCGGAGTTGTTCTTGCTCAAGAGAAACCTGATGATGGATGCCTGCTCTCGGATGAGCACATCTCTGCGATGGATGGCTGCTCCAAGCTGGCGCTGGCTGCGGCGCAGTCCGCACTCCAGACCCATCATCTGGCGGCAGAGGGCTGCCAACTGCTCGTCGCGTTCAGTTCGGGCGCGGCGCAGTTGGCGCTCTGCCGAGGCCAGGGCCAAGCGGCAGTCGCACAGTGGTGGGGCCGCCCGGGTTGCTTGCTGCTGGGGTCCCTGATTGTCTGGTCGAGGAGTTAACGATATCTGGAGAGAGAAGAGGCCACAGATGAGTTTAGAAAGGCCTTGTACATGGTGTGAGGAGAACAATGTACAGTATACGTCGGGCTCATACACAAGCACACCTGACTTTCCCCGAACGCATCATGCAGAGAGATGCTGGACACGTCGTGCCTACTTTAGCGTTGGGATTTTGCTCCATTCAAACACGCCAAATGAACTTGCCAAATAAACATGGCCTGATCATTTGCCCCGGGCGCAATCACCGGATTGATAGGCCCCAAATCATCTTCTTATCACTCGCACTTGGCCCTGTACTTACATGGGCGAGAGCCAAATTTAAAAAGATGACTACTTAAGATCTTCTGCATCCCTGACTGCCTTCGAAGATCCCACAGCCATTTTTTTTTCTTCGCCGCAGTCCAATCAAATAGCCATTCCTGCTTGTCTCGTCAAGGAAACGCTTGGCCTGCCACTACCACTCATAAAGCCCTTCTGTTATCAGATCCTCCCTGACATGATGAGAAGTCAATTTTGAGTCCAGGCACCTGAGGGACCAACTACTTTCTGCCCACAACTGCAGCCACTTTTGAGATGATTCTGCATCTCGACTACGCACAGGGATTGCCCTTGACAAAAGTGCGTCAGTGCGTGTGATTTTGCGTGAGGAAGAACCCGGCCAAAGAGTTGGTGCACACACGGAGAAACTCGATTGCATGAGGACCCATTTATCAGCATTTTCTCCGCACATCCTTCTCAGCGTTCTTCTCAGTTACACGTACACGTGCACACACACGCTCATGCTCTTTATGGCTTTGTACACATGTCGTGCATGTCAAGGTGATGCTCTCGAGGCTTTATCTTCTTCCTGTGTCGACATTCGATCGAGTAACCTCAGACGTCTTTCAAATCTTTCATACCGGGGCACGATCTCACCTGTTCAATTAATTAGTTGTGAGCAAGCTGCAAACGGACGCATTGTCAGTAAAAAACATATACAACAGACTATATGAGAAGGATTGTGCAAAAGTCCAAGAGCTGGTTTTCCTTCCCTGCCTGAGGAGATGCTCAAACTTGTGCCTGGCTGTATTTGACTGGCAGAGTTGGGTTAACTTTGAGCTGATTGGAGCCCATTCGGCGAGATTTGTCGCCAGCTGGCAGCAGTCCCGATCCGATCCAGGCAGCTGCAGGAGGGACTCCACTCACAGGCAATCAGAATGGTCATTTCTGCCTCCTCTTTCCAATGACTTTCGACTTTCGAGCCATGACTTCAGTGACAAAACAACTTGCCAACGAGGAAGGGAGTAAGGATACGACACGCTGATCCCTAAGAAAAGACACAATTTTCCTGAAGCCTGCAGTCATTTCTTGGCTACTGCACCTTTGAGCTGGGTGCAGCTCAAAAGATCACATCGGTCAACTTGACTTGGGCCAGGAGGAAGAAGAAGATGAACGAAACAATGCGTCTGGAAGAATAGCCGGGCCTGAGCATTTCCTCCTCGAATTACGCGCGCGTCAATACCTTATAACAAGAGCGTGTGCACACAATGGGCGACCGTCCGGGTACACAATGCCAGCGTGAGCTATTCCCCCTCCTCCTTGGAAATGGAGCTCCTAAGAAGAACAAAGACTTCCATAAAGTTGAAGATGCTGCCCCAAAGACTTCTTTGCAATGTGAGTTTAGATGATAAGTGATAGGCCGAATCTCTTACTCACATGGTAGGAGAGAGTGTGTGAAAGTGTTTGCCATAAACACACACTCACACCTGCTGTAATCTGTGCAGGCAGTACAAGGGCTGACAATTGCCCAAGCCCATCATTGCCTCCACCCATATCGGTTTCTACGGCAGATGGGGGGTCCAGCAGCCCCTTGCCTACGCACCCAAGGCGATCACAAAGACGGGTGCGTGTGACTCCCGATTATAATTGCACTTTTTTGTCACACATGTGTCGCACGGACTGTAAATCGTGCTTACTGACTCACCTACGCGCGTGTGACTCCTGCGTACACAGCTCGAGAGACACATGCGTACAGACACACACGTGTGTGTGTATGCCTAAAATGGTTCTTCTCTGTAGAAAGAGAGGGGGGGGGGAATAAAACGTATCTTTCTGGACGAGAACATCTGATGCGAGAATAGAGGTTGTAGGTGTGTTGGAACTGATGCGGAAGATGGTTGCTTGGTGGTGGAGGGGGGAAAAAAGGCGATCGAATAATGGCGACCAAAAAGGCTCAGAATGCGGCAGACAAGCAAAAATTGTTTGTTCAGCCGATTTGCCCAAAAACGGTCTGTGAAGGCGAGATGAGCTAGCGACATCCAACAGGAACAGTCAAAGCAGCAGATTCGACCTTGCAGGACTGACTTTTGTGGCGGTTGTTTGCGAAAAAGAGAATTATTGCGCACTACATACATACATACACACACATGGGTGTGTGTGTGCTCACATGAGGAGGCTTTAGCAATTGGACATGCAACCCTTTGCTCAGAGGCAAGTCAGAATGCTGAGCACACTGTCTTAAGAGCTGCTTGACGTTCCCACACAAGTCGGTCTGATATACACCAACATTGTGGTTATTCTCGAACGTTGAGGACGCAGTTTTAAATCTTGATCCATATGTGAAGTGTCCACTAGGACGGCTCTTCAAGCACTCGATGCTGTTGTCCATGGCGAGTTGCGAAAACAAAGGAGCTGTTCTGCAATCGTTGTCCTGCCGCACCCTGATCCAGTGCAATGAGTTGGTGTGCACGGCACAGCTTTGTCACTGGCAAGAGCTTTGTTACTGCCTCGTCCGTTTCACTGACTTCACTTGTTGTACGCTCAGTCTGATTGTGTTACCACACCTTAATGCATGATATATGCAGCAGGGCATTGTCAATTAGCGGATGCTTATTAAACGCTAAATCATGCAAATTTGAAAACAAAGCATATCTCAGCGCATCTTAGGTGGCAGTGAGACATGACTGTGCATTAAGCAGGGCTCGCTATTACATTTCATGCTGCCAGATTTAATCTGCATGCAGACATGCGCTCTTTACTGTACTTAATGCCTTCGGCCTTAGATGCCTCTGTGTCGTCGTTGATAAGGAAGAAGCAGAATAAAAAGGAGAAGGTCTCGGCGCGGCAAGAAGAGGCATGCAAGGACTTCTTCCTCATCAGGAGGCGTAAATGTAACACGAGTCGCACCAGTGTAGAACCACAGTGTTTGCGCCAGTGCGCGTGTGTGCAATGCTGTAATTTTTCGGCTACCTTATGCGAAACCGAGCCAAGTTTCTCCTGGACGTCAACATGTGCCAGAAGTCACGACTCTCTCTCACGTATGCAGGCGAGAGGCCTAATTACGTGGAGAAGGAGGATGAAGAGTAGGATGGCAGAGAAGAAAGAAGATACAGGAAAAAAGGTGCCAGCCACGCACATGTGTGTTGAAGTAGCGATGCATCATCTCCCGGTAATAATATCATCTCGCCCTTCCTTTCTATTTAGAGGCGGGAGGACATCGTCATTATCATGAAGGCAGATTTCTCCAATCTTCAGGAGAACCATTCAATTTCTCACTTTCCAGTTGGCGGCGTTTTCTGCAGCAACAGATGGAAGGAATCTCCCAGATTTGGGCAACGTTTTGGAATTGCAGGGTTGGACACGCCTTTGACGAGATAACGGGTGCTGAGGGGGGAAGGTTGGAGTCGTAATGTGACGCGCAGAAAAAGTGTTTACAGTATGCGCCAAGCAGCTCGAATGAGCAGAAAGAAAGAGAGAGAGATGCAGCACAACAATTATTCAGACAGTACAACGATTATCATGGACCGAAAGAGTGACAGACGAAAACCCGTGCAAACTCCGGTCCCGCGATCAAGCTCACGGACATGTCGAGCTCGTATTTGCTCTGCCTCGCCTTCATCGCCAATGTGAATCGCCTCTGCATGGAGAGGACATTCTGGTTCAGCCCAGGCTGAAACTAGTGGACAACATCTCTGGGCTGACGCCCTCGTGGAGTAGGCAGAAGTGTTGTCCTGACTGAGCCAGAAAGTCAGGGGCGATGAGGCGCGTTCCTATGAGCGACGAATAACAGCCACACTCAAGATGTCACACGACTTTGCCATAGTGACCCCGTACAATGCTGACGTGGAACACGACTGTTCCCACCATTCTTCTAGTTGGGGGTAGGGGTTGAGCGGGCTGGCCAAAATGAGGGCTCGGGTCGCGTCGGGTGCAGGAGATTCGGGGTCGGGTCGGGTTGACAAAATGCGGGGAGCGGGCTGATAGAAAAGTGCACGAATAGAATCTTTTGTAATGGAGGCGACCAGGGATTTTTGTCATGGACTCGCAGACTGCTAAACACAGAGGGCCCAGCCCGCGGGCTGGACATTCGGGGAGCGTGTGGATGCGACTTGGCAAACTTAGGGTGTGGGCTTACGGGCTCGGGCTATAATCCGCTCCACCCCTAGGGGTGGGCCTGAGGGCCCATCTGAGGGGCCTTCTTAGGCTCCTTCTTAGGCTCCTTCTTAGGCTCCTTCTTCTTATAGAGAGGGTGGTCTGCTGGGACCGTCCTGGTAACTAGAGTTGGCCCCCGACGAAGGGATTTCCGTCGACCACAATGAAGGATTTCTCCTACGTCGTAAGTATATGAATGAAACGCTGCATTAATGTAACACCCGTACGAAAAGTAGGGCCTTGGCAAGTGACCCTCAGATGACTCCCCAGGAAATCAAGCCGGCCTTCGGGATTTCACTTGCCAATAAAGTTCTACAAGTCCTTTTTCTTGTTTCACCATTTCTGCTCATTCCCCCATTGCCAATGCAAGAGTCGGACCAAAAGTCGAGCATAGGGAGTGGGGGGTAAAAGAAAAGTAGGAACGGGGACACAAATCGCATCTTTCCGTCCCCAAGTATGCAAATGCACCATTTGTCAATGGTCGTCAACTTCTCCGAGAGAAAACCCGGAATCGTGAGAGATGACGAGCGGCCCGGACAGGGCTGAGGAACCTTACCAAGGCCCCGCCTTGGCACCTGTCTAGTAGTGACAGTGAGAACTTGAAATCATGGTCTCTTCTACGTCGACAAAGGAATTCTGGGAGAGTGCGAAAGCTACTGCTTTGCGAAGGTGGACAACTCCGTCCATGTAGTCAGCGACCGCTTGGGACAGTCGCCCTTCGGTCGCCCGAATCTCCACGACGCTTTCTCGGGACTGGCTGAGTTTGTATGTGCAACATTGCCGTGAAAGTGGCGCGCATGGACGCTTTCAGGGCCTACGGAGCAATGAAGCCGGTCCTCAGACGCTTCCCGGCCCTTGAGCCGGTTCTGAAAGCTGGCCGTTGCGCCGGTTTGCACGACGATGGCCGGATCGTCATTGTGAACAGCGTTCCCAAACCGATGTTAGCGACCGAAAGTGTGACTTCTTGGCAATGCTACGGGAGCAGGAATTGGCCATCCACCCTTCTCCGTGATTTCTCTTCCTTGGCACGTATGTGAATGAAACACTTTAATAGCCAAATATGAATTGCAGTTGATCAGTGGTTCCTAAAGTTTCAGGGGGAGAGCCCGGGTGTGACGGTCTCCAGGGGGCTCATGACATCCAGACAAATCTGCCAGTAATTTCGAGTTCGCAGGCGAGACTTGACATTATCTAATAATTATGGAGCTTCAGTCTGCTCGATGCTCGTCATCACCGAGATCAAGTAATGACAGAAAGGACTTGAAATGACGGCCTCTTCTATCTCTACGTAGGAATTCTCAGGGCGTGTGAGAACTGCGGGTTCCTGGACTGCTCAGCACTGTCCATGTAGCCACAGACCTGGGGCTGGAAAAGTTCGAAGACTTGGGTCTCCATCAGGCGTTCGAGAGGTTGTGGCGTTTCCTGCGTGGCGCCTTGATGGCACATGTGCTGTGTAGTACGTACTTATGAGTACGTATGACACTTTTTGGCCTATGGCCCATGAAATCTCGACCCTTTCATGATCTGTAGCACGTAGTTACAGTAGTCAGCTCAATAAGAGAATCGAGTATAATCAGGGCATTAGAGTGAACGATCTCTAATATCTGTGCACATGATCATCGGCGGCGCACGCTTCTCTGGTGGCGCACATGAATTTGGTGGATGAGACTGGAATCATGCACGTACGTACGTACGTGCACGAGCGTGGACACTCAACCCAGCTGGTCCGAGTATCGTCAATGGAAATTCATCCAACGCGGAGCAGCGAACAGGGTCTACTGCAGAGCTGTTCCCCAACTGTTGCCACTTATTTGCAACAGTGCCAAAGAAACAACAATCGCATGCAGACGTGATGACACTTTCGGCAGCAGCAGGCGGGGATCATGAAGTTGCTCTCGTTCTCCGTGTCTGGGCCATTGCAGCAGCCGATCAAGATGGACTTGAGCAGCCCCAAGAAGTATGTACGCAGTCTCTACCTGTGGCGTGCGCCCATTCGATGCATTTTCTCCCCTGTATACAAGGCACTCTTTAACTCCTTTATGTGGTAGGCGCAAAAAAAGCATTTTCTGAGCATCACGATTAGTCTCTCTCTCTCTCTCTGGGCCTCAAAGAAGACGCGCGTGCTCGAGCACACGCACACGCGCGCGGCGCCACACCAAAATGGACAGATCGCAGAGAAACTAGCGGTTCTTGTAGGTAGCAAAAGCAGCCAGGCCAGCAGGGGCGTGAAATGCAACGGAGATGGGTACGAGCTCGGCCAGACAAACTGTCTCTTGGTGCTTCTTCGGCACTCAATCGAGCGCTGGACTTGTTGAGGGGAGAAAAAGAAGTGGAGGAGGGGGGGCAAAGCAAACAAGAAAAGACAAACAAGGTACCATTCATCAGTGTGGATTTGCAGTTAAAAAGTTGTAACACACATATTTAGTCGCAGCACTGAAAACGTCGCCTCACTCTCCACATAGGTGAGGGTGCTGCTAAAAGTTCAACAAATATTTAATCGCAGCCTTAATGTGCAACCTAGAAAAAAGTGAGCGCCCCAAAAAGTGCACTGCTGCAAGTTTCTTTTTTTTCTGGTCGAGAAGCTTCGGGGAGTGCTAATTTCAATTTGCTGCCTTTGCCAGGACTGTCTGATGGAGTATGAGTGAGGGCTTCTTGCCACATTCATGCACTACGACCCAGTTACCCAAAGCACGTCCGCACGGATCGTGCGAGCCTAATGGTACCGTATA
>JAAUXU010113055.1_pt1 | contig 68166 bp, 71 predicted proteins | sample 7278151 | NCBI WGS metagenome assembly JAAUXU01 (sample SAMN14350113, study PRJNA611818) | marine sediment metagenome | isolation source: surface marine sediment (1.8m) | place: French Polynesia: Moorea | collected 2018-08
AGTATTTCCATATGTTCTGACACATATCTCATGAATAGAATTCCACCAGGATCTCCTTTCGTCGGTTACTTAAAAAACTGGCTGGGCACACCATCCAGCTGGAAGACGGACAGACATAGTTGTCTTCCTGCTAGTTCTCCATCAGCCAGGATTTCATGACCCTGGCCTTGAGCATTGAACATCTGTACTCAATATTGTGTCTGAGTATCAGAATTACGCATTGCAAGTCACAATTCATCCCTAAAATGACTTAGGACAGTGTAACCAGCAAGGTAATCCCCATGGTCCTTCTTTACGGCAAGGTCTGTATACACCCTGTGTGAAGAATAAACTTCGTCAGATTTTAGATGCCCCTGTTGTGATGATGGTGTGGATATGCTATCTAGGCCTGAAGGCATCATAATGTGATCCATTGTGATAAAACGTCTGTCGAGGAAGTGTCATTAAACGTTCCTTTTCATGTGTAAAGAATGTAATATTCGCATATTTGCACAACCTCGATTTTTTTTCCCAGAATGTCTCTAGGAAAGAACTTCTACGGAGAAAACTCCGGCTAGGCCCTAAAAGAGGCCTAAAAAACCACTTAACCGCTTGAGCTGCCAATTTCTCCTCCCTTCAAGTAGCCGACGACCAGCGCAGATACACACAAAGTGACGTCAACCGTCAACGTCGACGTGACAAGTGTCATCGGGCGGACGAAGACCTCCTCCGCAGTCGTGTACAAGTTGGCCACCTCCAACCAAGTCAACACGCGCGAGTCCGGCTCGCCACTGGCGGCCGATAAAAGTTGACGCCCAGCACCAGGATGCCCGTTCTGAGGATGGTTCATCGGAAAGAGATTCGCTCCTTGTCCACTTCCAACTCCGAGAGGAGTCCAACTCCATGTTCACGCCTCCGCCGGCGGCCACGAACACGGGCACAGAAGCGAAACTGCCATCCAAGGCGTAACTCGAGGAAGAGACTCCGATCGTGCACGGGGCCAAGAGAAAGAGCCGAGGCCTTGGACAGAAGGGACACGAGACGCCACTCCACAGAAGGGGGTTTCTTGGCCCAAAAGCAGTGTATATATAATAAATATAACACTTAGTGGGATGGCCTCGCCAAGTGATTTCCCATTTTTTTGGAGGAGGGAAGAAATTGATGGCGGCCTCTCAATTGCAGAAGAACTACTCTGGCCTCGAGCCTCCCCGCTGGCCTCTCCCACCCCAATTTGTGGACAGAATGACGGTGATGAAGGGTATCGCGGCCCCCGACGAGCAATTTCTCGGCGAGTGAACATGCAAATTTGCTTTGAAAGCGTTCGTGTGTACAAGAATGAACAACAGCCCCGCGAACAACTCTCTGTCGCGCACGTGGATTTGGTGCATCCAACATGTGCGACACCGGCGGGATTTTCCCAACTCCTTCGCGTTATTTCATCGGTCCCCGTTGTCGCGCACGTGCATACTTTTGGATGACAACAGAAAGACCAGAGTTCTCCTCCTGGTGCTAGTAGACAGTCCGGGTGCTCAGCGCAACCCCTCCCAGAGACAAAAAATGCCCCGGCGTATATGATAATATATAGAATTAGGGGGAAAAAATGGGCTAAATTTAACGCACCTGCTTCGATAGCACCAGCAGTGCGGTAAACTGCCCATCCATTTGCGGCAGACTTCACACCAGAATACCTTTTTGCAAACCCACGGAAATTGCGAACCGTCAGGAGTCGGCGAACCCCAGGTCGAAGATCTTTGGTCAGCAGGCAAAGAAGAAAGCCTAGAAGGAGCCGAAGATTATCTCGAGCATCAATGTCACGCCACTTGGAGGTTGGAGCCACGCCAGCTTGACCAAGCATGACCCCGTGAAGAATGTCATGTAGTCCGAACACATGTGATACCACCTTGATTTATTTCCTTTATATCGGAGCAGTATAAAATAGGTTATCTTAAACAGCATCGTAGCTCGTCTAATAGCCAAAAGTATAGTTTCATCTACTTGTGTTATTGTCGCAATGTCTACTTTTTGTATAGGTATGTTATATGTAGAACAGTGCATAACGACAAACTATGTACAAACACACATCAACCAAGGAGAAAGTTCTCATTTGTGAATCAGGTCATAGCGTCTTTGGAAGACCAAGTCACTCGATCTTTCTTTTTCTTAACAAATAAACTTAGTGGGAGTCAATTTCGCAAGCAAAATCACGTCAGAGGACGCGAATTTCCTTGCAAAATTGTCCGGTGCACGAGCACTGATCGTACCGTAGTAGTAGTTTATGTGCGGTATACAGATAATCTGGCTAAGATTCTTTCTTGAGAGATGGTGGTCTGAAAATATCACACGCTCACGCACTCACTCAAGCTCACTACTAACTGTTGCTGTTGCTGGCGGCCGCCGCAGCCTCCATCTGCTGCTGTTTGCTGACCACGCTGTCCTGGGAGGTGTCGTCTCCCTCCACCACCGTCAGGCGCTCCTCGTCCTGTCCAGGAGAGTCCACTGAAGAGCTGCGCTTCAGGTCGCCCCCGGCCACCGCAGCTCCTCCTTGCTGTTGCTGTTGTTGCCACTTGAGCGCGTTCATGTCGACGGTGGAAGCTGTGGCGGTCAGGGCCTTCAGATCGAGGGTGGACGAGGCCGAAGCGGTGGAGACAGATTGGCCTTGATTGTTGTTCCAAGCAGTTGCCCCGCCAAGCGCCTTCATGTCGATAGTGGACGAGGACGAAGTCGTGAAGGCACTGGTCGTGGAGGATGACGACGCGAGCGGCTCAGTAATGTTGTTGAGCAGCACCTGAGCAGTGTTGTCTGCCAGGCTCTTCGTGGCAGTGACCGGAGGCTGCTGCTGTTGATTGGCTTGGGCCGAAGAAGCTTCATCGTCCGTCCAGTGACTGTAACCTCCTGCCGCTCCGTCACCGCGGTCGCCGCTTCCCTCAGCTTCGCCAGGCTCCTCGTCATCTCGATCCTCAAGAGAATCATCAGCGCCGCCTTCACCAGAGTTGGATTGCTCCACTCTCTCCTGATGGACGCGAGTGCGTTTGTGTCGCTTGAGATCCGAAGACGTCTGGAAGCCTTTGTTGCACAGCGTGCAGTAGTGGGGACGCTCGCCTGCAAAAGACCACGTCTATTTCTGTCACCGACACTTTCAACGAAGAAAAGGTCGCCTTACCTGTGTGCGTGTACAAGTGCTTCCTGAGATGTGTGCTCTCCTTGAAACGCTTTCCGCACATGGTGCACGGGTATCTCCGGTCTCCGCAGTGCACCCTTAGGATGTGCGCTTTGACGTCACTGTTGCGCGTGAACAGTTTGAGACAAACTCGACAAGCGTGCTTGTCGCCAAGAGCCATGCCGTTTAGCTCTGGATTATCATAGTGCTCTTGGTAGTGGTGGGCCTGTAACATCACCCTGCCTTTGATGGTCTTGTTGCAATGTTCGCATGGGTATGGGGTATTGATGTCTTCGTCGTCCGGCGTGCAGGGCAAGTCGTCCACAGACTCAGTGAGAATCTGGTTCTCCTTATTGCCTGCCTTGCGCTTCTTGCCTTTGGACGGGGTCGCGGATTGTGGTGGAGGCGGCGGTGGCGGCGGCTGCGGCTGCGGCGGCTGTTGTTGCTGTTGGGTGGCCGCAACCACAGTGGCAACCGACGTTGCTACTCCGGCTGGACCCTGGTATACCACTTGTCCGTTCTCGTTGCTTGTGTATACGGCTGAAAGAAAAAAGTGTTTGCTTTACGAAACGTCTAGTCCAAGCATGTGCCTGTCAATGATGTCGTGATACTTACCTCCAGATGTGTCTGTAAAGATGGTCTCGTTCATGATTGCAGCAAGAGGGTCTGACGCATCCGCTGAAGCCACGGGACCGTTGGACATCTCCACCTTGTAAGAGAGTCCAGTGTTCGGGTCGACGGCGATGTAAGAGCCAGTCTGCGGCAGTGCTTCAGCCTTTGGCTGCAGGCCTCCTCCGTTCACCATTCCGGCCAGAGGGACCGGTTGTGTGGGCAGCTGGATAGACATTTTGCCTGCGGCCGCGGTGGCGCCTGTTGAGATGGTCGGTAAGGCCATAGACGTCGCTAGCCTTGGCATCTTTGCTGCCGGCACAGGATGTGTAGGCAATGATACCACAGGCTGTGTCGGAAGCGTGGGTATCTGCGGCAATCCGAGCGGCTGGCCGGACAGCATAGGCTGAGGCGGATGATGCGCCGCCGCCAGTTGCGGCTGCGGCTGCGGCGCGGCTACCGACAACTTCCTTCTGGCGACGGACGGCTCTGGGGGCAGCAACGGGGCGCCGAACGCTGTGGGCTTCTCGTTGGTGCTCTCTGCCTCGATGGATGCGTTTATGTTAAGCGCGTAGACCAGCTTCATGAGGCTGTAAAAGTGATCCTCCTTGGAGACAACGGTCCCTGTGTAGACAAAGTGAACGAGTGCCTGCACCAAACAGGCCTTCACTTCGGGCAGTATGATGGAGATGTCGTCGACTCCGTAGAGAGGCGAGGTCTGGAACAGCAGCTTCAGGAAGGGGGATGCGGTGGCCAGGAGCATCTGGTGAGCCCGGACCACCCCGTCCTCGCAGTAAATGGTGAGGTCGACGTAGTCCTGGCCATCGCAGAGATGCTTGGCCTGCTGGAGGAGCTCGAGCTGGTGGCCGCGGCGGACGAGCTTCTGCTCGGGGACGGCCCCGGCGTGGGCCGCGGCGGCCGCGTGGGCGGCGGCCGACGACCGGTCCATGTCGGAGACCGGGATCGCGGGCGCGCGTGCGTCACTGCGTCAGTGCGCGCGGGCGGGCACTCTTGAGGACCCGATCGGCCTTCTTTTGGGCACTCGCTCGGACCGAGAACGATCGCGCTCGCGTCGAACGCGCCGAGCGAAGGGAATCGGAGGAGTCGACCGAGCTCAGCTAAGCTAGCCCGGCCCAGCCTAACGTAGCGGGATAGCAGAAACACGCACACGCAGCGGAGACCGAGGGGGAGCCTCTCTTTCACCCGCCCGCTTCCCTTTCTCTTGGCGTCGGCGTGCGTGAGCCGCGGCCGCGGCCCCTTTCAGGCTTCCTGCCTCAACTGCCTCTTGTCTGCCTCCCGAGTTTTCGCGGACGCCATCTCCCTTCTCCGTTAGCCGTGGTGAGCCGTCGACAATTCCTTCGCCGCGGGCCGAGCCGATGCCCGAGCTAGTATTATTGAAGGCCGCCAAGGCCGCAAGATCCTTTCCAACACTTTGTCCGTGATCATCACTAGGAAATTTGGCTTCTTCTGTTCCTTGCACTCAGGACTCTAGCTTTGATGACACGATTCGGCTCGGACTTAGCATCACGATTCTCCGCCATGGACGCGGCGGCGGCGTCGCACAAAGGGCTAGGGATGTCAACCGAGAGCTCAGGGACGCTCGGAACCGAAATAGACACTACCTATTAAGACAAACTTTTTACCGCTATCCAAACAGCTTCACTTCCCAAATTTTTGCCTCACGTTTGGTGAATAAAAAGGTTGCGTTCCTATTCGGCTCGCAAGTCCGAGCTCTGGACTTTGAACTCACCCCTAAGCAAGCAGAGGACACGAATGCGAGGAAAGAAGTGAAGGGAGGATGAGGCGGACCCTTCAAGAGGAGATAGAGTTGCCATCTGGCATCGTGCCAAGTCTTTCCCAAGGTCCAGATTGGAGGCGTTTAAGGCAACGTTGAAAGACGACTGTAGTGGGAAGTGTTGGATTATCGATGGATGGAACGGTCCGGCCGCGAAATGAATTATAGGTGACCGAGGGGACGCCCGGCGTCCCCAAGGAGACGGACAAGGATGCGGGAGACGTCCGGGAGACGTTGAACAGTGGCAGCTCCCGGCGTCCTGCGGTTCCACCTCAATTCCTCCTCCTCCTCGTCCGCCCGATCTGCCCGCACTCTCTCTTTTTTCATCCGCTAGGCTGGCGGCGTCGGTTGTGACAACCCTGGGCTAAGAAATCGGAGAAACCCTTGCCAGAAGTTTGCACCAGGGTTGACACACACCTGGCTCGCAGAGTCCCACTCCTCGGCTGTCCCAACTGCGTCTTTTCGCCCGACCGTGGTTCCCACTACGCGTCAGGATGCAACAAAGCTCTTGAGAGCGCTCCTGCCAAGATTGCTGCGGCACCCGACAGTGAGCGCGCCCTCGGCGCTGGTCGAGCAAGCGGAGGAGTTGGTCTGGTTGTTGGGATCACTTCAAATGACCCGGTGCTGGATTGTTCTTTAATTAAAGTAGTTCACTGCTACTGGAGATTCAGGTTGAGTGGATAATGATGAGAAGTAGAAAGCCTAGGCTTTCCAATGAGGTCAGAAGGTACCATTTCACCAACAAACATAGAATGATAGAAAAAGCTCGGCGAGAACTTCCCTATGACGCTCCAGGAGGGCCAACAGGCCAAGTCAAGAAGTGTGAGAGGACACTTTGGGGGAGGCAACTGTTTTCTCTGGCGAGATGGAGACCTTGCCTATATATCCATGGATGCACAGGGGAAGCTAAGGTTAGGGGGATTCTGCTCGAAGGAGTTGTGGTCACCCTCATCATTGCTGGAGATGTCAAAAATGTGCAAAAAAGCACCATCTAGTGGCGACTTTTGTCATTTCAACCAAACACGAAGCCAAGGGTGGAAGATTTTTTGCACTGCACTTGGACGCAAAGCAAAAAGTATACCTGGTATCACGAAGAGAGACTTCTTCTTGGTATCTCTTTAGTCCTTACCCACCCAGAATCCCCCCCCCCCCCACGCGAGCATCTGGATGACAACCCCGATGCCCGAGGAAGTCGGAATTGGTCCCATAACAACTATTAAGTATGAGTCCCAAAATTGCCACATGTCCCATTTCCTTCAGGACATTCTTCAGTGGAGTCTCCCAAGTTCCTTGATTCCGCACCACTTTTCAAAGATGTGTCAAGAATCATGAATGAGCTGCAGACTACAGGACGTTGTTTTGTGTGTACACTTACTTTACGTAATCTACCAGTGCAGTCACCATCTTTTGAGGGCACCCCTGCACATGTCTTTGTCAAGGATCATTCCTTCAATAAAGCTAAGGTCAGCAGCGACAGCAACCTTGAGACAAAGGTTAAACTAGTCTCTGGCAAAACAAGCTGAGGCGAACTCTTGGACCAGTATAAGCGGCTACTGCACTACACCTGATAAAAAGTCCATGCAACTGCCTCGTGCAGCACAAACTTTGCACCTGATTGTTGACATTTTCACTACAAAAGATGCCACCTCAGCTGTTCTGCAGAGAAAATGTAGCAAAACATGTGATATTTTACACTTTTAAAAAAATCCTAGTGACAAATGAGGCTTCACCCGCTCCATTATAAAGAGTTTAAGCTGGTTCTTCTTCAGACGACTCTTTTTGCTGGGTGTAATAGATGGAGCACTTTTGTTTCTGGCACTCTCACACGTCCAATTAGCTGTGATAGTTATAAGTAGGGGGCTTGGTGGACACAGATTTGGCCCTCCATTCTTTGTTCTGCATGGTTATGAAGGCTTTCTCGGTGACAATGAAAGAATTAATTCCTATTAAGACTTATTCCAGTCTGGCTTAGGAGTTCTGTCAGGGGAATTCCAAGGATATGAAGATATAGGGTAAGAAAGTGTGTTGGGATTTCTTGTTTTCTGCCTGCTCTTTCAGTTTGTGTGACTACTTGGGCTGCTAAAGTTTTCACTTCTCATTGATTGGTGTGGCAAGTCTATTTATCTCGAAAATCTCCCTTTTATGAAACTTGGTCGCTCAGCCAAGCGACCACATAAGCTCAGCATCGCTTCCACATAACAGGTGGAAACAAATGTTGTGCCCAATCTTTATTCTGCCAGATTTTTTTACAGTGCACTTTGGATAATAACAACCCCACTATTCCTCAAAAAGGTGTGCTTATCCAAAGGTTTCAACTGACTCAAAATGCGAGTGGGACAGGAAACTAACCCAACTTGACTCGAGGACCTCTGGTTTGAGACTAGCTTTGTCCTAAGCCAGCCTTTACATTCACTCCCACGTCTGAAAGGTAGACAAACTTTTTAGGCTTTGCTTGGTGTGAGTTTTGCCTTCCATCCGCTTTCATAAGACTTTATAAAGACGTAGTTAGGGCCCCAAAGTCCTTGAGTACAGTCAAAGACCTTGGGGCACTTAAGAGATTCATTGTCTCCATGGAATGTTTGCCTCTCTGCCTTCTCAGCACTGATGACCTCGCTGCAGTTGGTCTCACTCTTAATGGGCGCTGCCGTCCTTCTTGAGGTATGTGATCTCTTGACACATGTACATGTATGTGATGTTGCAATTTTTCTGACCATTGAAGTGTTGGCATGACAGGGCGCAAAATGAGAACTTTGACCAGGGGAATGATCCTTTAGCAGAACAGTTTTCTAATCTTTCCTTCTACCTCTGACCCTGGTGGCCCCTGGACAGCTTTGTAAGTCATCCCCACTTCGACAAGGTAATGAATTGTGTAGACTTTACAGCTCACCCCAACTGTCAATCATTTTCAAAGCGTCTGACAACCAACTTCAACTGTTGTAAGCCTCTCAACCAACTGAGGCAATTCTCATTGCAGGGTTTTCCCAAAATATTTAAGAAAAAATATAGGAATAAATGCGTAGAGACCAAAGCTAATGCCTAGTTACCTAATACCAAGTGGTGACAAAGAAGTCAAATGGTTTTTGAAAAGCAATTTTTTACCCCTCCCCTCTCTGTCAACGAAGTCTTTCCTCTTAAGCTCAGTACATAAAAAGGTGTTCAGATGTGGAAGGCAAAGCTAAACACACTTTGTTTTCAGTTTCGTCTTTCTGCAGTTTAGCATCTAGAAAGTAACTCGGCAGATCTTATATGAAATCCACGTTTAACATCCTCAACTGCAATGAATATGTTAGCACAGAGGAAGAGACTAAAGGAGTGGTTTGGCCCAGTAGATATAGGCCCAGTAGAAGCTCATGCTTGATTGATTTTCAACGCCCTCCTCGACGATGCTGCATGATTGAAGTCGGCCCAGCTATTTTTCGACTAATTCGAGATCATGAGAACTTATCAGCAGTACCCAATTCGAAGTTCTTTGCCAAATGCGAACTGGGGCACTTGGAAGGGATGACCACCATTAGGAGGAGGCTGGCCTGTCTGACGATGAGAAAGATGACGTGATGCAAGGGGATATCGAAAATAAGAGTTAAATAAAGGGGCAGGATTATTGAAGCCTGCCCGGTTATTGAAGCCTGCCAGGGTATTAAGGCCTTTAAGCCATTGGGTAAACGAGCATTGAAATTACAATTAAAAGTTTCCTCATGTGACCTAAAAATGTGACATGTCTAGTTAAAATTAACTGATTTCATATCATTTTCGCAACTGTTGTCAATAACAAATCCTGTGCATGCTACAAGTTTCTTAATGCAAGATTTAAACTTGCCAAATCATAGTCAACAAGTTAGAGTTGAACCTGTTTTGGTAGATGGTTGAATGCTTGCAAAGCGAAAATTAGGTTTGGGAGTTAGGGAGAAAAGGTGAATAAGACGGCAGTGCCAACTTTTCGCTAGATCTTACTTTTCTTTTAGACATGAGACGCCAGAAGAACGATACTCTGACAAAAACTGTCCCTAAATCTTGAATTCTTCCTTCCTTACCATAAAAAGCATGAAAATTATTCACCAGCCAAAAGTTCTTAAGTCGACCATTCATTCGATGACCATGATGCAGTGCAGCAGGGGTTCTCAACCTTTTCAGTTCCATAAAGCCTGGGGGAAATCAGAAATCATTCCTACACGACCTTGTATCAGCAGCGGACCAGGGGCAGATCAAACTTCGTACCAGAATCCCCTTTGGCGAACGTGTGGAACTCGCTTTCAGGGGGAAAAGTCTTTCCCCCTCTGTGTGACGTCTTGACGCACCACCATAAGTCCTCTCACGTCCCACCAGTGGAACGCGTTCCAGTTTCGGAATCCCAGCCCGGGGAGGTTCCCGAACCCCGGGTTGAACGCCGCTGGGGGCGATACCTGTGCTTTGACCAAACAAATGAGCGGCACCCAGGAGTCATGGGCACTGCTGCGCTGTAGCGTCCGTTCCCGCCTTTGACACCAGCGCCATCTGGCAGGCGTGACCGGAAGTACCCGTCAACTGCATTAGAGCCTGAAGCGGAGACTGGCGTTCGTGAGTCTTGTACATACGCGCACACACACACACGAACGGACGGACGGAAGCAGCCACACGCGCACACCTACACACACACACACACACACACCATTGTTATTATTAGGTAAGGTGAAGTAGGGCAGATAACGTTTCTCTCTTCCACGGCTGTCAGGTACAGTCAAACTTCAATGTAGCAAACTCGGCTATAGTAGAGATTTTACTACTCACTAAGTTTTTACTTCATAAAAAAACAACCCCCGTTGCCTTGAGTATGTGATAGAGGCTGCTCGAGACAGGGCTGAGGAGTTCAAAGTTCGTCTGGGCAGTATTTCAGTTAGTTGTCAGAAGAGAAAAGTAAATTTTCCTTGATAAAACATCCTGTTGTCAACTGTCCTCACAGCTGATTTTTTGATTGACCTTCGAGCTTCAGGAATGACTTCCAACAGCCTTTTCTCGTGTCGAGTTGTGTGAGCTCGAGTCGATTCAACTGTTCAAAGTCATTCCCAAAGATCATACTGTAGTTGGAGTGAAACGTTCAGCTCCAGCCTAGCAAAGTCCCAAACATTATGCATCAAAAGTGTCTGCTGGGGGATTGAATGTATCATAGACTTTTATAAAGTGGAACTACGTAAGCAGTGACCAAAACAACTCAGTCTTTGGGATCCGCATGGATAAGATCCTCAAAATGTCACTTCATTATGGCACGATAATGCCATGCCAGTGTACCTCGTGTCATGCCGTAGAAAAGAGGGGCAGAAAATGTCTTTGGAATGTCTGCTGTGAAAATCTCCCTCCACACTGATTCAGATTGTTTTTTTTAGGCCGCAGCTAAGACTATTTTACTTGATGGTTCATGGAAGTAAATTTAACTTTACAAGGCATGCAAGATTAGCAGTATTCTATCACATAGCAGACATGACTTCTGACGCACACTGCAACATAAAAATGCATTGAATATTTGGAGGCTGACTTTTGAATTGATTCTTCTCACCCTCCCCGGAAAAAGGCCCAAAGAATCGATGCATTGATTCATGATTTCTTGAATCCACTCCAGGCCTCTCTGTAGAAGAATGTTGAAGGAGACCATTGCCTTGTTCAACCCTTTAAGGGAGGAAGATAATCGATTTCTAAGTAGCAGCTGGCTGCTGTGTACAATTTTCAGCAGCTGCTACAAGACAGGGAGTGTGTGTATGTTCTCAAAGCATAATTAATAGTACCTTCTGCAACCAGGCCTGAAATCCCTACCTGACACTTGGAAGACAGAGAACACGAACTAAGCTTAGTACATCTCCAAGAGCTTGAAAAACGTAAAAAAGGTCTACGAAGAGGTGAGGTTTGTGCAGATGTAGGTTCCTTGTACAGACTCAGTCGGAGATTAGCATGACACACAGGGTGGGGGATCCCCAGATCACCAATGTTGTGATTGACATCTGAGCAACCTTTGATGGCTATGCCCTCCAGATGAAGTCCTGCTATCTTTTCCATCAACCATCGCCATGGAAAGGTTCTTGATATTTAACAAGTCAAGTCTTCAACAACAAGTCTTCAATGTGAGGACTGAGGCTGAAGCACAAGGTCTCTCGGTCAGAACTGAGCAGTTGTCCAAATGTTTCTCAGGACGAACCCTGCACAAGACGGCCACAGAATGCCAAAGGATTATTCACCACAACCCAAAGTTGAAGTTCCGTCTCATAAAGGCAAGTTTAGGCGAATGTCTTCTTTGGGTGGAGCTCTTTGGTCTTGTCAAAAAGATTTGGAAAAACTACAAAATATATTTAGGAGAAGAGATGCACAAGTTGGTTTGATGTTAACAAGAAACTGTGCTAAATCCAACAGCATTGGATGAACTTTACAAAGCAAAGGCCTATCCTTTTCTAAAACCAAGCAAAAGAAGAGCTTCAGTGGATTCATTTAAAGCAAATATTGATGCCAAAAAAACCCGCTGAGCAAAGGCGTGAAGACCTTTTGGCCAACAAACATTGTTATATTTGCACCGGCAATACTAAATCCAGTTTGTAGCCTTAAGCTTTATACACAGCATATTTTTCCACTCGGCTTTGTCAGCTAACTGCTCTGCTCTCAGGCATTGAGTCACTTTGTGGCTGGTTCCAAACAGAACTTTTCAGTTTTCTCTTCTTTCATTTAACACGAACTGGAGCTTGACGGGTCTCTCCTTTTCAAAAGTTCTTTTGACTCACTGTTTATGCATGTGACTTTTCATTATCTTTGCAGGGAGTGCCAGAAGCTCAAGGGCACGTTGGAAAAGCAGCAGACGCTGGAGAAGACTGCGGTGAACGTCGTGAGCTCAGAGTAGCTGCATAAGTACTTCCAGGTGGTCGAGGAAGAGTTTGAGTCGCAAACTCTGCTCGATGTCCTGCAGTTCTGCAAGAAGCGGGTCAATTACTGGCTGCAGGTCATTTCAGCAGGTACCTTGAATAACTCTGGGGACTGTGCGAGTGTTGTGATATCCCGACTCAGGCAAAGGCTGCCCTGCAGTGATTATTCCCGTTCTTGAGTGACCTCTGAGCAAGTCCGTCCGTAGAGACAGGTTTGGTTTCTGATTGAGAATCACCTTATTATACAGACTGTGATCTGGTCTCAAGTGGATTCCTTGGGGGAGACCAGAAGACTTCATCGATCCAGTCTGTGTCAACCTGGAGGAAGCCAACCTTAAATGTGATGAGCCACAGTTACAGGAGCACAAGCAGATCACGACTGCTGTCAAGAACCTCTCCATTGTTAAAAATTGGTGAACAGTAGGTTAGGTCTCCTAAATTTTAAATAAAAAACCAATAACCCTAAGGTGAGTCAAAAAAGTCACTTCATTCCGTACAAGGAATGTCATCATTAGGCTTAAAAAGCATTGAGGAGATAACAACACTAGGCCAAGGTTCACAAGAGAGTGCTAAGAGCAGTCCCCAGCCTTAATTACTATAACTGAGGCACTTCAAGGGCAGGTGCATTTATTCCTTTTTTCCCTCCAACCCTTTGCTCATCTCATTTCATCAGTTCTCCTATATCTCCTCCGCTTCCAGCGCATCTCTACCTCCTATTCAAAATGTATACACAAAGTGCACACATATTGCAGAGCGCAAACCGCATACAATGCCACGAGTTATTGCAATCACATAGATTCCTCCAGCAGCCTTACTAAACTAGCATAGCAAATGCGTATATCGGAGAAGACAAAATATTATTATGACTAAACTTGACATGAGCACGCAAACACAAAACATGACAGACAAAATATGGAAACGCAAAAAAAGAAACAGGCAATGAAACATGGAACACAAAATATTAAACACAAGACAAGACAGTGCAGTTTACCGCTCTAGATTCTTAGTCGTAGTCTTCAACCAATGGACCGCTGCTTTCTCTGCACGGGTGCCACAGGTTCTTCTGGCGGCTGCAGGTGTAGCCTGGCTTCCCATGCTGCCAAATGAAGTCCCCCGGGACAGCCTCCATGTGGTGTCCCGCCTCCTCGTATCCAACCTGGATTTGTTCATATTCACAGATCCCTCAGGAAGCTCAATTGGAGCTAACGGGAGAAGCCCCCACTCATGTGCCAACTGCCTCTGCCGAGTTCAAACCTACCCCAGTCCGCGTACCTCTCGAACACCTGCTGGGCGTACAGGTGCCACCCCTGTGGTGCCCCGATGTAGAGATTCTGGTGGCCACATAGCTTACAAGTGGGGCATGCAGAGGGCGCATACAGTAGTGCCGATGAGAGTGAGGGCGAGGGTGTGGGCGGCGGTCCAGAAGAGGTGGCGGACGAGAACGTGGACGAGAGTGCGGACGTAGGCGCAAGGGACGTTGTCGTAGGAGGCAGTGAAGATGATCGCGTAGCCGAGGGCGCCGGCAGAAGCGTAGATGGTGGTGGGGAAGGAAGCACAGAATGTGCCATAGACAGGCATGGTAGCGTAGGTGTAGTCGGCAACAACGACGTCGATGTGGACGGTAGCGAGGGTAAGGACGTAGATGCGGTAATGGAGGAGAGGACTTGAGCATGGCCAAGGACGCAGGAGAGGACGCGAGCGCACACAAAGATGCAAACACGTTCGAGGTCACAAGCGTACGTGACGACGTGAGCATGGACGGTCGTGAGAACGAGGATGTATCCGAAGATGAGGTCACGATCTCGGGCGAAGACTCGAATGTGGACGAGGCCACGGGCATGGACGAAGACTGGAGCGCGAAGGAGAGTGCAGGCGAGAACTTGTGCAAGAAAGAGGAATAGGGATCAAGAACACACTTCAGCATACCTCGTAGTCCACCCGCCAGGTCATTAGAAAGTTCATTCAGGAGAGTACGCTGGGGAGTGATCAAGAAGAAACCCAAAGGAGCCCAGACGTCGTCGACCATGACCCGGGTGTTAAGTGCTTGCCCATGTACCCAGGTGTACAAACGGTCAACATCTCGCCAGATGTTGGCCGACCTCACGAAATTTTCCGCGGTCTCTCCCCTGGCAGGATGGAGAGCCCGTTCGGAGTCGATGGAGACCGCTGGAGAGCTAGACAGGCTCTTGGTGATCTCCTCGGGGATCCGCTTGCCGTCTCTTTTCGGGGTTCCGGGGAATGCTCTTCTTGAGCGGGATCCATCCAGATCAAACGACTCGCTTCCTTACCACAAGATCTTCTTCCCACAGCTCAATTTGCACGGATGAACGTGTGAAAGCCATCTGCATCTTGTGTCTCCAAACGTCTGCCACCAGGAATACCCGAAACCCGACCACGCCACCTGGTTCCCTCTGGGTGGTCCAAACAGCCCCGTGCAAAGGCCTCATGGGTTTCTCATCTGCAGGCAGAACAAGCCCTTTGGTTCGCCAAGTACACCGTCACCATCCAGGCTACTCCAGCATCTGGATTCTCCCCAGCCTCCACAACTCTGCCAAAGGGGTCACCTGCTTGTCTCATCAGTTGGGCATCAATGACATTCTAAAATATGCAGAAAAAAATACGCAAATAATGAGATAGGAAAGGCCATTTTGGGACGATTTATTGCGCCGGACACTGATTCCACTGTTTGAGCAGCCAACCTGGAGCATGAAACTTTGTCAGATTGGCTCACTGGTCCGGAAGGTCAGTCTTGACTCTCGTGAACATCATCCCGCAGTCAACAGACGTGGTTGGAGCTTGGAAGAAGAGGAACGAGACATTGGGATCTGCTCCACCGGGGTCCGTAGATGTCCCGTTGAGGACGTGGGCAAAGTTCTTCACCTGGGCGAAGTCCGGGTCCCTTTCCACAATGTTGGAGAGCCCGGAGGTCTCCAACGCCAGCTCCGTCTGACTCTTCTCGATGATTGCGACGCTCAGACACTATTCGTGATACGAGTTGTCAAAAGGTGACCGACACGAAATGATCGAGCAATCGGGGGCCACGCAACCCCTACGCGTGCAGTGCAGCCAGGCTGGGAAATGGTGGAAGATCTGTCAGGAGAGGAACAGACACCTTGGCGACACCCTTGTTTCTGCAGTAATAGCAGAAGCCGTTGAAGTTGGCCATGGCCAACAATTCACCAAGGCGAACACTTCTGATGTCTTAAAGATCGCGATTCCGGACGAGTCACCGTACTGAGACGAATTGCTGAGTTCGAGGTCCACCTGGTCAAACCTAAATATGCACGAAATATGTCTATTTTATTCAAATAAACCCCTTTATGTCCCAAAATGTCATTTGCGTTTCTTGAACGGCTCTACTCATCAAGGACCGTGATGCCGAAGTTCTTCCTCTTCGTGTTCTACTTGTTCCCGTGGTGCAGGGAGGGGACGTTCTGTGCAAAGCATGTGCCATAGATGATCGTGCACTCTTGGGCGGGAATTCCAGTCCCATTTCCAGGTTCTCAGTTTTGCCTGAACCTCCACAATTGTCACGTGAGGATGCTCGGCCAGTTGCTGACTTTTTCATCTCCCACTAGGAGCTGCCCCCTGGCTCCCCACTGGGGGGGGAGGGGGGAAGCCCTCAGACCCCCAGCTCTTTCTGGGGAGTACAACGGCCAGGACACCCCAATGCCCCACATCCTAACTTCTTCAATACTGTAGCTACACAAAATGTTTAAACATCATTGAAAAGCTTAAAGCTGGCCAGTTAAACCATTTGAGCTGGCAAATAACTTGTCCTAGTGTGACGCATCAGTACAGATCTAATGGCTGGCGCAGCCTTAAGCATTCATTTTCACCCAAAGTGAAGTAAAAAAGTTCAACTGCCAAGGCTTCCAGCTTTCCAATCATTTAAATAGATTTAGTGTCGCTTCACCGTTAAGGAAGTTAAGATGATGGCAATAAGTGTGCGCTCACCTTTGGCTGTCATTGTACTTCAAGTTCAGCACTTCCTCAACCGATGCAAAGCAGCTGCTTTTCAGTTACAGCATTCTCGGGAGTAACACTTTTGAGAATGAAGGCATGTTATAGGCAATGGTGGCAGAGGACACATTACTCAAGCCTGGCTTGTCCAGGTCAACTTCCCCATGACTGAGAGAATGGAGGAGGAGATGGGGAAGATGCTTCCTCTGCCGAGGTCCACAAGGGAGTGCTGAGTACAGCCCTCGGCCTTGATTCCTGCAACTCAAGTACTTGGAGTACAGGTGCATCAATTCCTTTTTTCCCTCCAACCCTTTGCTCATCTCATTTCATCAGTTCTCTTTACGTTGGCGAGCCCGAGTAGGAGAAAAAGAAAATGATTTCACGGAGGAAAACCGGAAAGTCCTGAAAGTCGGGAAAATTACTTTTCACGATCAGTTTTCTTCGCTGAAAATCGAGAAAATTACTTTTCCTCCCTGAAATCATGCTTTATCTCCCATTCGCACTCTCCTATGGTAAAGAAAACATATGTAGCAAGTCGGGCAATTCCTTCTCCGCTTCCCGCACATCTCTCCCTATTGTACAGAGCGCATACAGCGCACACACATTGATACAACTGCACGAGCTGCACGGCAAAGAAATGTCCGATTTTCGTAAAAACGGTGTCTGAGGTCATTTCATGTCTGTTCTCTAAGCCCTTTATCCGAGTCCCATTGTCCTACCAGTAAGGCTGCGTCCTTTGCTTTTCGCTCTGGTGCTCAGCCTGGACTCTGGATGTGTCTCCTCCAGGTCCTCCACCAAGGGGAGGCTCTGGACAGCGACCATGGGCTCGGCAAGACTAGGATGGCCTGGTGAACAACTTGGGGTCCGTGAGGTCGAATCTAGTAGCTGACGAAGAAATAAGGATGATCATTTTTCATATATGTCTTACTTGCTTAAGCTCTGTTCTTAACCATGTAAGACAAGAAACAGATCCTGAAAGAGTTGGTTTGGGATAGAAAAAAGTTATTACTCATTGTAGGATAGGTGATTAAATTGTCCTTGCCACTCAACATTTCGCATTGTAACAGAAACACTGTTTTATTCATCATTGTGCATGACATTTCCGTTCACGCAGTGCAATAAAGTAATTAAACAAGACTTGAACACTCGGTAATAGGAATGTTTCCCTGCTTTTCTCTCTCCGGAGGGTAATATTTCAGCACAATATGTCTTTGTGTGGAGTCTCCTCAGGGACAGATTCTGAAAAGATGTCTCTACGGAGCATAAGAACGGGGTAAATATGCTGATAATCGGGTGCTTAATTATAAATTGATGAAGCATAACGTGTACAAGCGGTACTACAATATGCGTCGTTAATCACAGCTATTACTGTGGGAAAGCCTTTCTTTACATAGCGAAAAAGTAATACTGTGGGTCTGATTTCGTGGGGAAAGAGTGCTATAAAAAAGGCGATTGGTTGAAGAAAATCATATGTTTGATGAAAAATAAACGACTGAAGTAGCCTCATCGCCCTCCTAATGTATTCCTTCAATTCACCACTAAAACATAAGACTTACGGTGGCTAATTTCAAGTGATCAAATTAGACAGTCTGAGGTGCATGAACACGCTAAAGTCGCTGCAGGCCTCGTTGCTGTTGCCCTCGTGCCCCGGGCAGCAACACCTGCAGTGTTCGTCCAATGCACTCAAGGCTCCGTGATCGCGCAAATCTGTTGTCTGATGACATCTGTCAAATTGCAGGTCCGTTTTATGAGCGTTTGTTGAGTGAGAGCTTCCCAAGGTCTCGACGTCGTTTCATCACTTGCATCTGGTGCCTACGATTCGGAGAAATACCCATTTGGAGACAGTTAGTGATTTCCAGAAGCTGGCCCGCTCGCCAGCTGTCGAGCCGAGCAGCGGGGAGCAGGACAGCTCGTCGGCTCGCACGGGTGGCTCGGGAAGTACTTGGTCGAGCCGAGCCTTCGGGCCGGAAACAGGAGAATGTACATATGTTGCCGGTGCACATTTTCCCCCGGGCCCGGCAAGGTGGCTGACGAGTCCGGCGGGCTCGGAGGTGAAGCGGCTCGGCTTTGTCCAAAAATCCGGCTCGTCGACCACACTCACCCCAGCTGAATTCGCTTATGACCTCAGGTTCGACCACTTTCTGATGTCATGAGCGGGGCGAGATATCGGGAGGAGATATCGCCTGCACCGGGCGATATCTCCTTCCGGGGTCCAATATAGCAGCCTCGAAACACGGGTGCTGGCTGGAGGTTGCACGACTTTCGCCAGTCGTCGACTCACCATTGATCTCATCCAAAGAAAAAGAATTGCGATTCATTGAGTCGATTCAGTTTTGATATTTTCTACATAAGCCGTCCTGGAAATCTGGACGAAGGTTAATAATGCATATTAATATTGCTTCTGTAACCCAAAGCACAAATACATGTACGCTATATTGAAGTCTCTGCAGCAAACATTCATGCATGCATACGTGTTACATCACTTATGTCTCCTTTATAATATTTTCACAAAAGAATATGAACATGGAGGCAAAGTCGTCACCAAGGGAAGCTCTTTTGTTGGTGATCATGCCTCCCGCTGCACTAAAAAAGTAGGGATAAGTCAACTCACCGAATCGTTGAATAGTGAGTCGTGCAACCTCTAGTACTGCCTCAAGGCGCGCGCCACTTTCTCGAACATTCTGGCCTTGTCCCAACAGCGACCAACGGATAAAACGTTGCAAAGGTCTTGCCGTCCCATAATTTGCATGTCCCTATTAACTTAGGTGCACTTTTGTCGAGATGGCGACCTTGAAGTTCGACCCTTCCGTGACCTCCGCCAAGTGCCTCGGTCGACACAACTATAAGACGGTGATGGCGGACCTCCTCAGCAAGGAACAGGCAGCCGCGAGGTCACAAGTATTGGTCGCGAAGGATTTCACATGGAAGTGGAATTCCACTGAAAGCCCCAAATTCAAGTGCAAGCGCCGACGTCGCAATCGCGGGTCGATGACGCTTGATGTGCCCGGCCTCTCCTACCTGAGGCCAAGAGTGGTGCAAGGCACTCTCGCTCAGTTGCGCCTGCGCCGAAACATGTGGAGGTCCACGGTGACGAAGACCGAGGGCAACCAAGTGTTGGCCGGAGTTGAATCTCACAGGGAAGGAATGAATAAGCTCAGATCCGCAGTGGTGTTCAAACCAAATCTGGCGCCATACGTGAAAATGCGGAGGGCCATCGACAACTTGTCCGGCGGCAACATCGAGGCACTCTTCCCACCTTTCCAGACCTCCCGTGACACTTCAGAAGTCCCTCAGGATTTGGACTTGTTCGACAAGACCATTGAGGGCAACACTGAACAATTCCAAGCTGTGAGTATTTGATGGTCGCTCGAGCCTTCGCCAAAGGTGCAGAAAACGAAGGCAAACGCAGCAATCTTGAGCAAATAATCATTTTGTAATAGCTTAGCTTACACTCGGTGGCCAACGTTCTGTGGCATTACTAACATCTCGCTGGTTGAGGTAGGTTAGGTTGGGTTTCAGGTTCTTTTTTTCATGGGTTTCATGGTTCTTAGGCAAGAGTCCATGTGTGATATGTTCAGTTTTTTCCCTCGCTCCAGATCAAGCACATCGTGGCCGGCTCCTCGAAGCCGTACCCGTACCTCCTGTTCGGCCCGCCCGGCACGGGCAAGACGACCACCTTGACGGAGGCGATCAAGCAGGTGTGGCTGCGCAAGGAAACATCCAAGATATTAGTGTGCGCACCCAGCAACTCCGTCGCCGACCTCATCGCAAGCAAGTTGCTGGGGGACATTCCTGAAGATGAAATCCTGAGGGCCATATCGGCCAGTCGCCAAGATCTAGACGTCGACGAGGATATACTCGCTACCGTCGTCTACGTCCCTCAGGTACGAGTGGTTATTGCAGGAGTACCTCCACCTCCCGCTTGGGCAACCTCTAAGTGACTCTTCTTTCAGCGAAAACGTCTTCGACCTGCGATTTCGTTTAGTCACAGATTGGCTAGAGCTCGTATAGTGGTGACGACCCTGATCACCGCCAGCCTCATGAAGGCCGAGTTCAGCCACGTCTTCGTCGACGAATCCGCCTCTGCCACCGAGCCAGAGACTCTCGTCCCGTTGACTCTGCTGCAGCACGACTCAAAGCTTCAGATCATCCTCTCAGGAGATCCAAAACAGCTAGGACCAGTGACGAGGTCGGAGGAAGCAACCCAAGGCGGATTAGGCGTGTCCCTGATGGAGAGGCTTATGACCGAGCACAACCGTTATCAGCCAGACAAGCACAAAAAGCGAGATCCCAGGTTCATTACCAAGCTGCGGAAGAACTTTCGCTCTCACCAGGACCTGCTGTCACTTCCGTCCCAGCTGTTCTACGACAATGAGCTGGAGGCCTGCAGCGTCCAAGAGAGTCTGTGTCACCAACTGAAGTGGCTTCCCCAGGATGGATGTCCCCTGGTGTTTCACGACGTGGCGAATCCCCACAGCAGGGCCAAACCCGGGACGTCGCTGTGTAACCCGAAGGAGGTGGACGTGTTGATGGATTACATCATCAAACTACTCCGTGTGGTAGAGGAAACCGACATCGGTGTTCTCAGTCCTTACAGTGGCCAGGTTAGTACATGTGGCTCGTCTACGCCAATGTGACTATGGACAGGTGAGCACTCCTGCACGTAACGTGAAACTCAAGTTAGGGACTTTAGTATGTAGTACGCGTTCTGTATCGTACCAGAGGGGTCATTTCTCGCGGAACACTTCCACAGCATCCTTCCGCCCAATTTAATCAAGAAAAGTGAAACACAGCTCCCAAAACATTTTTGGCTTGAGCTTCAAGTCTCACGTGAGGACGGACAAAGGTCACCTTGACCTTGGGAACAAATTTCTCAAGGACTCGAGCTGCCGGACACGAGTCTTCGGCGGATTATTGACCAAAAGCTAAACTAAAACCAGTGATAGGCGAAGACACACCAGCACAGAGTGACATGAACACAAGTAGAATGTGAACATAGAAGCGAAAACATAGTAGTATGGAAGATACATTTAACCCAATAGCAAGCTAGAGTGTAATTCTTACTGTCTAGATGCAGTGGAACATTAAGCTTGTGATCTCACTATTAACGACTCAAACAGTCTGACACATGGTTAGAAGACTGTGAGATCCGATCTCGTTAGAGCATGCCAGTCAGCTCCGACAACTTGATCAGGATGGCCATTCTTGATGGAAAAACACCTACCAGGAGGGCCAGTAATCTGGAGTGCTCCAGAGGTCAGGACTACTCGACAATCTGGAGAGGTACCACGGACGCGACATTTTTGGGACGCTTAACACTTGTTTAGTGCTGGAGGGGATGGGGAGGCATATTGTGCGACCGTATTAGCTGAGGAACTGGGGAATCTATAAAGTATAAAGCGCGAGGTCCGTATGAACGTGTGTCTGTCTTGTTTTTGATGGGTGCTCCAACCGCTGCACCGATCGTCAACAAACTTGGTCAACAGACACAACTTTTCACGCGCTGTTGCAAACGGGCTTAGATGTGCATTTCGAGGCCGAAATCGAGTTTCAACGTTGCATTTACGACAAAAGTAGCGGGTAGCTAAGCATATTGGGAAAAACTGTGTCTTTTTGTGCTACTTGTCCATACGGACTTATATGATTGAAACATATGCATCATGTTTTCAGGTCAACTATATCAAAGAGAAGCTTGAGAAATGTAGTGACGTGATCATGGGGAAGGACCTCACCAAGATCGAGGTCGGCTCGACGGAGCAGTTTCAAGGTCGAGAGAGCCGCGTGGTGCTGTTGTCAACCGTGCGGTCCTCGATGGGCTTCGGACGTGGCGAGATCTCAGACGACCTTGGGTTCCTCAAGTGCCCGAAGCGCTTCAATGTTGCTATTACAAGGGCAAAATCACTTCTCATCGTCATTGGGGATGCGAACCTTCTCAAACATAACGAGAACTGGAAGGCTTTGATCGACCGGGCCAAGCCCAAGCGTCGTATCGTCACTTTGTGCAAAAAGTAGAACTATGTCTTCACAAGATAATTTATGCATGCACTATTATGCACTACTATTTTCGTACTTCTTGACCCTTTTCTGAACATGTGACCTTTTTTTGACTCAAGTCAGGTTCGACCTGACCCATTTACATTATGTGGAATGTTGATTTGAAGGACTATAGTTGATCGTGTCACCCCTCAACTCAGGCTGCAATAAACATTCTCAAGACTTCTCAACTCAACGATAGCAATATTATATAAAAAGAGTAAATTTTCGTCCATATTTTTCGGCATTTTCGTCCTATTCTTCGTGGATTTGGACATCCCTAGTCAAAAGTGGTACGTGGCCTTAGAGGATTATTTTACTTATAGCTACTCCATGTAAAGGTATCACGTCACGAGTTCGTGAGCAGCACTGACCGTCATCCTCAACAGGCCTTTTCAAAGTGCCTTAAAGTACAGTGGGTTAAGTCCACTTAATGCGTCCTCGGTTAGGGTAGCAGGTTATTCTCTGGCACAAGACTGCTACATAGTGCGGCCTTTGTCGTAATGCAGAATTTGGAAATTCCATGCGAGTCTGGTACAGAGACTCTGCTCCCTGACCATAATGGTCTTGATCAAGCCGCTCACGTCCCATCACTGTGAGAGTCCCTAAAGGCGTGGATTGAAGGTCGAGTTAAGTAATTCGCACCCTGTGTTTCAAGGAAAGGATCCTCCTCATCTAGCTGGCATTTGACCTTTTCTTGATCGACTTGTTTCGACTTACTTCCACTTCGAAGGTGTGAATCTCCGGGACGACTTAAGTGACAATGCTTACTTGAGCAACAGCACACGACTCTGGTCGAGCACTCCAAATGCAGCACCAGCCTTGTACGGACACACGTGCACTGCTGCACTGCTGCTGCAGTCGGACGCAGCCATCTTGGCCAAGTGATACCTGTCGAAAAAGGTCCAAAGCGCGACTTCAACTTGTCTCCACAAGTACAAAGCGTTGGGCTCGAGTCCAACATAGTGACGAGGAACAGGCCGCAAGAGGTTTCTGGCAGGCGTGCAGCAACCTATCCATTATCCAGGGAGGACTTCATGGCCGCCATGAAGAAGTAGATGGGGAGAAGTGCACTGCAGTCAAGGATGATTATGTCATGAAGTAGGAGCACTTTTTCCACCATGTCAGTTGAGATGAAGAATCGCTAAGCCAATGACCATCTGTTTTTCGAGCGTGGTCCTCTGTACTTTGGATGAGCTCAAGCGCACGGTTCTCAGAAAAGAATCGGCTTAGCCTAATAGAAGTCACTCAATAAAAGCTTCAAATACAAAGGAAAGCCTCAGGAGAACTCAGCGGTATCTGTTTACTGGGATTAAATGTTGCTCTACTAAAAAGCACAGGCTAAATGCGACACAGCTTTAAGCAGTCACATCTCATGCTAGGATGGGCGGACTTTGATGCGGACTTTGATGCGGACTTTGGCTGGCCGACGAGCTAACATTCATCTGTGATGAGGTTTTTCCATCAGATGAACAGAAGGTGATCATGAAGGACCGAAAGAGGAGCATCATGGTCCTCGACAGTGCAGTCATCGAGCTTGATGTTGTTGCAGACCAGCTCCAGTGCTACAGCTTGACGGTCTATCTGAAGTGTTTTGGAGGTCTGCGCTCACACGATGTAAAAGCCTTCATCACCGTGGGACTCCGCGGATGAGACCTACATCCAGAAGGCCTGGCCGGCCGGCCGAGGAAAGTCTTGAAGCCATTGCGGCCGCTCGTGGAGGTCACAGTGCGTAGATTGATGTTGAATCCCCTCATGCACAACATACGTATTTCAGTATCACTTGTCTAACTTCATCCTGAATTTATTGGCGAGCAAATTTGTCGCATTTAGCCTGCCCAACCCTGTGCTTACGTATTTCTTGACCCGACTGATTTGTGGAGGACCCAAAGTTTAGGGGGACAAGGGGACTTACGATAATTCTGGGCAATTTTGTTTCTGACTGCAACTTGGAGTGCATACAGGGTGCCACCTTTAAGTGTCACTGAAGCACTGGGTTAGAAAAAAGGCATATATCTGTTATTCTGTTAGATATCACCCAGTTCGAGCTTTTTAAGGAAAAGTTGCCCTGGCCAAATTGCCCGCCAAAAAACTCGGCTACAGCGGGGTTGCCATTTAGCTGGATTCATTCGGCTTTATCGTAGTGCCCTTTGTAGTAGAATAATGGATTATCCTAAGCACACTGCATTAGTAGAAGAAGAATGATGAAGAAGAGGTTAAGATAGTAATGTGCGATATAGCCAAAAATATCGATATCCGATTATTCCACGTTTTGAGGCAAAAATATGGCGATTATTCCATATATCGAGGCAAAAGTATTGCGACACTGACACGACACATCGAGGGTTGTGAAGTACTATCTGATATATATTCAACAATTATCTCATATACATCAAGTATCAACGAAATAACAATATTCCTGAAAGCAACAGCAGAGCTCCGAATGTGTGGTTATAGTCAGCTCTATACGCTACAATTAAGCGACAAAGTTGAGGTGATCACACAACTTTTTTTAATTGTTCAGAAACTTTTATTGTTCCCATCTTCATGATGCTACAGCATCTTTACGTTGTTGTGGAGATAAACAATAGAAGAGACATTCTCAGTGTCCAGCCAGCTGCGGTGTTGCTGCTTAATCCCTTCACCTCCCGCAGATGCCAACCTGACTTCTGGCAAAATCGGATTTCGACTCTGAATATCGTGATAGCCTCACGATATGATAACGGTAGCTGAAAGTTTCGCGATATCGATTTATCGTCCATACCGGATTAAGAGATCCTGACCGTGACCGTGATGCTGGTTACTGCATCGTCACAAAAACTTCTGATACCGATTTTAAAGCTGACCGCTGCTTGGTGAAGGATTTCGTGACAATCGTTAGCACTGTGATGTCCGAGTTAGTGTACAGCATTGGTACAAAAAGCTGTGATCCAGACAACAGTTTCTAGGACAACCGAATTCTTACTCGAACATCAAAGACTCTGATTTTGTCGTCGATCAGAAAAGTCTGCAACCTCCGAGTTAGTGCGATTTCGGGGCACAATAAGGTCATAAGTGGTCTAGAATCAATGCATAAATACAAAAGTTGCAAAAGTTATTGAAGAGTCCCCAACCAGCGTGGATTTAGTGAACTTTGCAAAAGAATCCACTCTCTCGGTTGGCCAGATGGTCGAGAACAGGAAGGAGATCTTGACCGAGTGGGGCAACAGCCACGCGTATGCCGAGTACGTGGGAAACCCTTGTGGATATTTTCAAGCTTAAATGTATAGTTTAATATCGGATATCACGCCACCAATTAAACAAGGGTTACCTGTTCAATATGGCGGCCTTGTCACTTTGTTCAGCTCAGGCCCGGATTTCCGACTGTATCACGACCCCGAGATTATTCTTAGTATGAGGCTTGGCAAATACCTCAGCTTCAACTTTCATTTAGCAACTGAAGGTCAAAATTGCTCAGATCCCCATCTACGACTTCATCAAGATACCTCTTCATATATGCACTGGGTGCACTTATTTGAAGTAGCTTTGTGCAGTATAGAGTTATAAAATATTCTTTGATGTGATCCATGCCCCCAATTTAGTCCATTTTTTCCAACCCCTGACTGACTTGACTAAATCCGTACTATGACACATGTGCGTCGTTGATGCTCGCAATCAGTGATGTCTGATGTCAAAGTGTTTTGTTGTCAGTCTGATGTCAAAGGTTGTTTTTTTGCGTAGCTCCCATAAACGTACCTCAAGTACGAAAGGTACGCAGTCTTTTATGCTCCGACTACATAACATTGACTGCACAGCACAAGAAAAGCTGTTTGGATTCCGGCTGGGCCAGCAATTGGTCTGACGTTCTCTCGCGGTGAAGAAAAAAGTTTAAATGAAGATTTGCATATGTGAGCAGCTCGAGAAAAGTGTTTCTACTTAACTAGAGGTCGGTAATTCGGCAATGGATCTTTTCTCATTTATCAGAGGCCAGCGGGAGCTGAACGTGCAATTGCCTTCGACCGCTCTTCCTCCGTGAGCTTGGACAGGAAGAGGAAGGTGCTGACGCTGCACTTTTCATCGCCGGACACCAGCAGCGTGGGTGTCCTCGTCGGCAACGTCGTGGGCGTGAACAAGAACTGGACAAGGAAATGATGGAGACCTGGGAACATTTTTGCCAAACGTCAGGCTGGCCGGGCGCGTCATTGTTCGGCCTGGGCACCGGCGCGTGTGAGACGTGCTCCGGCGCGCCAAATAAGCAGATTCTTCCCTGCTCCGGTGATCCTATCTCGAGGCTACCATTGTTCACTTGTGAGACCTTGGCCATTCTTCTCCTCAGCAGCCTCTCGAGCATTCTTGGCAAGTTCATTACTTGTCCCTAATATCAAGATGGATACAATAGCACTTGCATGCTAACTGTTGCTCGAGGCTGTTCTAACTTTGCGACCTATCGAGTGGAGGCGTTGGCCTCATCCTACTGATGATGATTAAGCTGATGCATGCACACGGGTGGGGGTTGGGGGTGGGTAGGGCGAGGTGAATGGGGGTGTTCTCGATCGTCACACTTTATTGCCTCGAAAAGAAGGTGAAAATCCATAGTACATAACAGTATGTTGCATATAACGGAATGAAAGCTCTCGACTTTATGAGGTTTCTTATACGCAAAGTGGGCAAGAACACCACAACATGGCCTGCATGGAAGAGCGCGGATTCAGGACGCAACAACACTTGAGAACGAACGCCTGTTTTGAAGTATCTGAAAGCATTGTTGAACAGGAGATAAGAGAGGAATTACGTAGACAGTCAGTAGGAGTAGAAGTACACAGGCGTTGTTTTATAGGGAGATCGACTGAAATGCTGCAGCAAGGTTTTCTTGCAAGGTAAATACGTTCGCAGAGTTTGTGCATGCCTGCTCCTAAGAGCTCAGTTATTGCCGATATGTTCTTCGTACCGTAAAGACAGCAGCAGAGCAACGATATGGCAACGGTTCGGTGTCATTCACTCCTACGCTCGTCCTAGTAGAGCATGTGATAAGTAGAACAGTGCTACAAGAAGGTACACACAAGTATTATACCATTGCCCGAGGAGTCACATTTTGGTCCTTTGTTAAGGGTGTTACTTGCGGGCGCAACTTTTCTTTTTGCTTCTTCACAAAAGAAAGCCTCCAGATAAGGCTGAGATGTGCTATAATATATATATATATATATATATCTACGCACTTGACCACGTACGTAGTACTGCACACGTATCAGACTGTACAGTGACGTATGTAGGTAACCTGGAAGAATCAAACCCAGCTCCTCCGAGCTGTTCTAAACAGTTATGCCTACATTACTTGACGTTCCAAGGGAAAGCTGCAGTGCGTACGTGCGTACAAACGCGTGCTTGCTCAACCTTGATGGCATAGACGGTACAGTGAAGTCCAGCGAAAATAGTGCAAGATAAGCTCACGAGCCCAAGTCGAAGTTCTTCTGGGGCGAAGTTTCTTCTGCGGCTGGAGAATGCGATGAAAGTCCGTCCATCCATCCATCCATCCATCCATCCATCCATCTATTCATTCAGAGTGCCTCTGCAGGAGCTGCTGCTGTATGTGTGTGTGATGTGTTTCCTTGATATGAGCCAGTTTCGCAGATATGATGCTTCTGCTTCAGATGAGGCACTCTGACTCGTGTCCTCATAAGCTCGTGGGTATGTGCCGGAAGACTGGGGCGGCCACCGGGGACTGCTGCGGGTGCTTCCAGCACTCCTTGACCGGCGACGACGACGAGCTGATGCTGGTCTCTCTCAGGACAGGCAACGGAGAGACGACGGCTACGTCCTGGCCACGATTCTTCACCTTGTTGCTGTAGTCAACCTGCGGAGACAGAAGCAGGGATGAAGTGTTGTTGGGAGTCTCTTATTTTCTGCCTCTTCTACCCTATGTGTGTACAAATCTACTAATCCCAAGAGTGTGCGCACCTCACGAGGAGCTGTGTTTTCATTTAAGTACACACTGTACAAACATGACGTCATGTCCCAAATAAAACTTTCCATTACACTGATGTTTTCCCTTGTCAAAAACCGCCATCGATACATCAGAGTGCTGTTACAATGATTGCATGTCCAGAGTGCAGCGCGGCAACAAGACAGTTGCACAGCACGCGAGAAACTTTTGTTCGGCACATACGACGCGGAGCACGTTATTTACGAGGTGACGTGGTGGTGAGAATAGGGACAGATGAAGTAGTGGACCCCCTTCTTTTTCATTTGCATAGTTATGCCGAGCAGAGGACAAGTTCGGCCTTGGCCTTGCGGAAGAAGGCAGGCAATTGGCCTTTGTGGAAGATCCCCCTACTTCTTTTCCATTTCCCCAAAAGGGGGGGGAGCGGGGGGGTTACAAGGACAACAGCTCTTTTGGGGGCAAGGGAAGAAAGAAAGAAAAAAAAAAAGAGACACATTATTTATCATTGCTAACCTTTGCGTAGAGTTGCTCCTCCACTCTGGTCCTGTTGCTGCTGCTGCAGTTTGGCATCGTAAAGAAGAAGCTGTTCTGCGCTGTCTCAGCTTCCTCCGCAGTCCCCATTTCATCCAGGGAAGTCGGGCTCCTATGGGCGACGTTGCTGTCCTCAGTCGTCGTTGCCAGCAGGGAGGAGACAGGAATGTCTGGAAGAAAATTAAACGGATTCAAAGTTGGTTCAGAGAGGCGGAATAGGCCAAATTAAATTTCTGTCACGATTTCCTAGCTAAGCTACTAATGCTGGCTCCGCTTCCGTGCATATAACATGTACCCGTTGCTGCTGGTGCTGCACAGTTACACTATCTCTGCTAACAGAGAAATTGCGCTTCCTTCCTCCCTCCCTTGGCCTTGAAAGCAGCAGTTCTGGGCCTATTGGTCGGAGGAGGAGGACCATTTTCAGAAATATCATCCGGGCCAGTGACATGCATGGGTAGACGAGAGAGGAGAGAGAGGAAAGGAAGAGCAGAGGGACGAATGCAAAACTGTCTCTCTCCGGAGTGCTAAATCTCTCCAGACTTGGGCGTGGAGCAAGGGCAAAGACACCACTGACGTGCGTATCAGCGCTGCCAGGGCGATTGCACCGGTGCTGTGTTTGCGTATTCGGGCAATGACAATGGAGGTGGAACTTAAGGAGGAGAAGTTTCGGGGTCGTCCCCGGGGAGAAGGAGGAGGAGGAGAGGGGGGGCGTCTTCTTTAACCCCCCCCTCCCTCCTCCTGCCTTCCTGGTCCCCTCGATATCGCATCGTCTCTCATCTGCTCCAGCACATACGAGTTCGCTTCTATGTAGCAGTTGTACCCCCAGCATACACAGAAAGCCTTTCTTCCTCGCCCGCGTCTTCCTCCATTTGGGCGAAACTTGGTTGTTGGGCCTGACAATAAATCTCGGGAAGGCCCAAATAAGGAAGGCTGCACACAACACATACACACGCGCGCGCGCAGGAGACAGAGGCCTGCGCAAAACTTTGAGAAATGTCTACCGACCTCTGTATGGCGTTACCCCCCCCTCTCCCCGCAGGTGCAGCAGCAGCGAGAAATTTGCACACAATTTGCATGCTTTAGAACTTAAGCCATGGCATGTGTGGCTAGCTGGCCGATGGGCCTTTTACCCGGATCTCTCCTCGAGCACCCACACCTTCGCCTACTCCTACCCCATCCCACCCCACCCCACTCCTCTGCACTTGGTCAAGTGGTGGTTTTGGTGGAAATTCGTTGAAATTAATGCTGCTGTCACCGCCCATTTGGCACTAGATTTGTGCTTCTCCTGACACCACCATCCATTCTTGTGCGTGTGTGCGTGTGTACCTCTCGAGGGGTCCGCCAAAAAACAAGTGGCTGAAAGTGGGCTTTCAAGGCCAAATCTCGCTTTGGGCTGCATACGTAGCACCTAATATCTGCTGCTATCCCCCCCCCCCCTTTTTGTCTGGGTGCTTATACTACACGGTGCTGGCGTCGTCGTCCCGGAGAAGGAGGGAGAAGGTGAACTTGGCTAATCCCAGAGAGGGAAATTTTACGGAGGAAAAAGCAGTGTGAGAGCTTTTTAGAGCCTCAGTGCAAAAAGGGAGTCCCTAAGGGGGAATGAAATCTCGTAACGAGGTACGTACAGAGCAGTGGGGCATATTGTTGGACCCACCCATCCACCCTCCCCAAGCACACACATATTTCTGAGCAATGTCGACTCTTTCTCAAGAAGATAACAACAGCTCGATGACATTTCAATTTTCGCTATCTCCTTGACTCTTCTTTTCTACTTCGCTTTCTCTCGAATGAAAGCTCACTCACTCGAAAGAGATATCGGCGAGTCGATATCTCGATGCAGCAATCTTCTTTGGGCAGATATCACGGACGGTTTGTCGAGACTCTCCTTCCTACCTGTGTGGTGGTTGTTGTTCTCCTTGGGGAGGAATGTCTGAAAGGTCGTGGCGAAGTTGTCGTCGATGGGCGGCACCCGCACGTACGAAGGAGGAGTCAGTGTCAGTAATCTCTCGGTCGAGGGAGAAGTAATTGGAGGAGACTGCAAAGACAGACGGAGATAAAGAGAGAGAGAGAGAGAGAGAGCTGAGTGTGCTGTGCACTGCACAGACTCATGCAGTGTCTGTCGAGACGCTGCGCTGGGGAAAGTCAGTTTTCGGATATCCCTGGAAACTGATCTTTTTCCTGATGTCGAGTCTCCCCCTCCCCAATTGGAGTGCAACATTCTTGACCCTTGACTTCGTGACAATGACAATTTTTTTTGCAGCACTGACGAGACTTGGGGCTGTGCTGAAGCAGCAGTTCTTTTTTTAGAGCAACCAGAGCGAGCGTTACTGCTGGAGTCGAGTTGACTTTGACTCGAGTCATCGTTCGGCCTGACTCGGCTCACATTTGGCCTATGATGACTCACTGCACCAATGAATTATACATAATATCTACCGGTGCTGGAGCAGGACTGTATCTCTCATGCAAAAGTAATGATTTCAAATTATAAATATGGGCACCATTTTATGAATCCAAATGTCAGCCTCCATCAGGCTGGAGCGTAATCTGCAAATCAGCAACTGCAAAAATGCCAAACCAGAGACAACGACCTCATCTGCTGGCAAAAGGTCAAACTTCTTTGTTCGTCAGGAAGTCTCCAGTGAGGAATGCCATTAAAAAGTTGAAAGCAGCATGTGTAGCTCTCTGTGGTCTTGTTGGACCAGCCAGGAGCCTTCTCAGCCTTCAAAGGTCAAAGTTCACACAAGCATCAGATCAGCGCAATTGTTCCCCCAAGGGGGGTGACGTCGCACTTTCATCCCTACCTCATCTCTGGCCAGAGTCAATGGGGAGAGGTGAGAAGCTCAGCAAAGAGATTACCTTTTGCGTGGATTGGTCATGAGAAGACCGCGCTCGCCTCTCTTCCGCCTCCCCCTCCTTCTGCACGTCCTGCTCGTTGGCGACGACGAGCTTGCTCTCCACCTTGTTGGCCCCATTCAGGCACACCATGGAGTTGCGACTGAAAATGAGACTGCGTCAGTTGGGCCCAAGCATTGGCGCTTGTTGCTACAATAAGAGCATTTCCTGTGTGTGCGTGTGCGTGTGTGTGTGTGTGTTTCCCTCCCCAGCCCCATGCCCGCCCGGGAGATGCAGTCAGTCAGTCCAAGTCTCTGCCGTCTTGGTGCAGAGCCAATTCTCTTGGGATCTCTGGGAGAATCTGACGAACCTTAATCTTTTGGCCTTGGCCTTCGCCGCCGCCTGCTCTGCCAGTTGCCTGAGTTTGGCGGCGTTGGCCAGAGACGCTTGAATATCTCGCAGCCCCTCGCGAAGGTCCAGACTATCTTGGCAAAAGTCCGGACCAGGCGGAGGAGGACGCGAGTCGTCACGTCGAGAGTCTTCGCCATCGCTGCATTGCCAAAATTGAGCAAGAAAGAAGAGAAAAGGAGAAGATAGCAGAAGGAGGAGGAAAGAAAAGACCGACAGTGGCACCAACGAAAGGACAGACACTGAACTCACCCTGGCAGAGTCGCCGTCCTCGTCATCACGCTCGACTGATCTGCAAAGATAACGAGGTCCGATGCTCAATTTCTCTTTGCTTGGGCTGGAGTCCTGACAGACCCAACCAATGGTCGCACCTGACACTTTGGGGGGGGGGTCTACTTGCAGGGGATCCTAGACAGCGTTCAAGGGTGTTGGAACTCCAGGGTCGTCGTCAGCAGATCGTCAAGTACTGATCTTTCAAGAGCTGGGCTTCAACAACACTCTGTTCGACAGATACACTGCTCATATCTTTGTCGGGATTTATACAGGACGCGCACTAAGTAAGTTGCAGTCAGAGTGGCACAAAAAAAGGTTGCTGCAGCTTAACTTAACGTGCCCAAGTGCTGCTACGCACCGTTCTCCTTCTTGGTGTTCGACCGCTGCCTCCTCAAGGCGCCCGCTCCCGTTCCAGAGTTGATGCACCTCCAGGTGGTGACGGCCAGCACGAGAAGGATGAGCAACACCACGCCGGCGGCCACTCCCAGGTACAGGGGCAAGTCTTCCTCGCGGATCTGCCAAGAGCCGACGCTCAACGTCAGAGGTGGCGGATGCTGCACGTCACGGAAAGAAAGAATCATTTCTGCTGGCATCGACTTCGCACTAGACGACTTCAACCTGTTCTTCTTCCTCATGGCTTCCAACGGGACTTTCTTCCTCATCTAGAGTAGCCACCATGGTCACGGATTTGCTGTAGATTCGCGATCGCAGTTTTCCGCCAGATTTCGCAATCAGCTTGCGCAAATCTTCCACTGAAGCAAAAGAGGAACAGATATTGATCATTGGGTTCGCCAGACGTATGTAACATGCTAGATACAGGGGAGAGGGGGCGATTTATTGAGCCATAGGCTATAAATCAGTCAATTGGTCTCCACACTTGAAAGTTCCCCGAGCTGATTTGAATCTCCCTGAGTAGCATCAAATTCAGTCAACTCTTTGCCTTGCCTTCCTCCCCAATCTGTGTTTATCGTCATGATCAATAAGACTCTCAAGGTCAAAGCCACGTGCACCGCTTGGTCCATGTTTGACCCAGGCAGGGCACAAAAGAGTGGGGAAAAGGTGTTTTTAACGTGTCCAACTGCTGCAGGTCCACTCAGGACACTTTCCAGGCCCTCTCCTACAACCATTTTTGCCTCTTATCCAGTGAGGTCCCCTTGTTTGTAGCACATCAATAGCGGGGTCGACTCAAGCCCGTTGGCAGGCAGGAGAAAGAAACGGCAGCAAAAAAAAAGAGCAACAACACTGCTTCTCTTGACCCAACTTTGGCCCTGCTATTGTGTCACTGCATTAGCGACATTTGCTTTTTTCTGCATAGTGATGCATTGTGTGTGTGTGCCTACGACTCGTACGTCCACACGCAGGACGGCAACTTTGATGAAGGGACCTCCACAACCCCTCCTACGGCTTCTTGTTCTTCTACTGCCTCTTCTTCTTCTCCATCCTTAGATATGATAGAAGGAAGCTGTCTGTGTATGTGACTTATCTGTTCCCAGATGGCTTGAGCGATTGCAAGCGGCCTCCGGCCATAGACTACTCTACCCCCTGCAGCAGTTGATAGGCAACTTTTTTGGGGGCGGGTTCGATTGGATAACTTTGCCGCTCATGCACTATTCATGTTCGCCGTGTGTATGAAGGAGGCCGCCAATGTCTTTAGCACTGAACTAACGTGCACCACTGTGACAGGTACTGTTAAGAGAAACGAAACTCGAGCTGGCTTCATGAGGCTCACAACTTGATGCAACTGGCGTTGGAGCCGAACATGGCTGGACTTCAACTAGGAACGCTTTTAGGTCTTTGGGCTGTACTTTTCCCTGCAATAAACAGGTAGTAAGAGGTGCCATAACCTGGGCAGTCATAGGAGATCCCACCAGTGGGAAGTTTTGCTACACACCTAACGCAGTGCGACGTCACTCGCATTCAGAGGTGTTCCTCCAATTCTACCGAACATTAAACAAGTGGGTTAACGTTCAGACTAATTCTGGCATTACCATATCTAGAGACGGCGCAAAGCTGAGCCACTGAAGGGTGATTGCGACTTTCTGCCAGAGAAGCTTAATTTGCTTCTCTGCTGTGGCTGGTGCTGAACTGCGTACAGACCATTTCACCTACGTAGGAGTTGTGAGGTGTCTGGGCCAAGTGGAGCCAAACTTTCAGAATTCGCTTAATTCCACTCGGGTCATGTCAGCCAGGCTTTTGTGGTCCTGTCCGGATCCTCACGAGATATTTTGCATGACATTCAACTGTCTGGTTAGAGCGTCGAGGGCCTCTCAGGAGCTGCAGGAAAGGATTGCACCCGGGGTGGCAGAGCTGTGGTGGGAGGAGACGCCAGTGGAGGAAGACACGGATCAAGGGAGGGGAAGTCGGCAGAGAAGGGGCTTAGCAACTGCATGCACAAAGGGTGCGCGGAGAGACAAAGGGAGCTCGAGTAGCATGTATGCAGTGCAACACATCACCCGCTAAACACCGGGTATCCTGGATAGTGTTCAATATGTGTAAGTGGTTCGCCGCGTCCCCCCCCCCTCCCCTCCAAACGCCCCTATAACTAATCCCCAAACTTTCGTCCCTGGGGTAATAGGATATGCGTACGCACTGAAACCACAAAACAGGCCCATACGCACTGAGGAGAGAAGCCACTTTGGCGAGAGTCTGTTGGGCTACCCCAAACTGCGCTACTGCTAACCCAAATTGCACGAGTTGAGTGGGTCAACCACTGCGTGCGGATCCCATATACGTACACATGCTGCACTGCTGAACAGTGCATATGCATGGGGAGCATGTGCGGCCGCTGAAAGAAAAAAACCCTGACGACTACACTATAGGCTGGGCACCGAAGCTTTGCCAGGTGCTTGAAATTGACCCCGGTGTATAATTTATGGCAGCCCTTCTTGGCACCTGCTGGGATTTGTGGCGAACGACGTTCATTACGTGCTCGGTTGGCTTATCTATTGGCTGCCAGAGGTCGAGAGAGAGAGGAAGACCATTAGCATTTGCCTCCTTGTGTCAAAGCTTCTCCGGCCTTCCAGGCGGAAAAGGCTTTTCGACAATGTCCTTCTTCATCTGCCGCCAGCTCCGGTGACGTGGCCATGACAATGTGTGCACGGTGCTGAAGGTCTGGTGGGCGGTGTATGTGCTCTCGAGCTAGCTTTCCACGGTGAAAGAATGGGTTTTCACTGTCACTTCTTAGCTCACTCGAGCTTTTGAGTGCATCACCAGCAACGACGACGACGACGTCGACGACAACAACCACCACCATTGTGTCATACAGAAGAGTATTGTTGAAGCAGCGGCAGCGGAGCATGAAATGGAATGGGCTTAATTATGAATGCACCCGATGAATAAACCATACAGCGCTGCTTCGCCGGAAGAGGATTACCAGATATCCACAAGTCAGAATATTAATGCATATGCATTGCTTTGCTTGCCTTGCATGTGCAGCGGTTCTGGCAGGGCCAGCACGCCATGCAGTGCGGAATGAGTCACTGGACAGAGTTTAAGCAGGCCAAGAGGGACAAGTTGATGGTCTCCTTGACCATACCAGACTACGTAGTCTTGTTCCTTTATGTCTTGACACCGTCGACCGAGTCCATCCGTCACAAGTTTGGGTGTTTACCGACGTCTTTGCCATTCGCGACTTCAAGCCCGTCCAAGTTTTCCTCGTACCCGACCTGGTTCTCCCGTCATGCGAGAGTCTCATCTCGTGGGAGCTTGGTTAGTTTATTCATTAGACTCAGAGTGAAGGGTTAACATTGACCTTTTTGAAGTCGGTCACGAAGGAGCACAAGAAAAGCGTCCCGTGCATGCTACGTAGAGACTACCAAGACTCCCTCTCTTTTTGTCTGCTTTGGCAACGCCACCAAGTATAATCTGGTCCAGGATGTTTGTTGTTCCTTTTGTGACGTTCCGACAGCATCGTCTTTTTCTTCCTGGACAGGTACTGATTGGCTGGCCAGGACGAAACTTTTCTTATTATCATGAATACTGCAATGGGGAGAAGAAGCCCCACAGCAGGACACAAAGGCCGTGACTGCATTGCCGCGGCCTTGGAAGGCCAAGAAGCCGGGCTTATGCACGATGATGCTGTGCCAGGCGAGGAGATTGAAGGCAAACAAATCTGCTCGAGTCCCTGCTTATCTCTGCGTCGTGGAACAATTTCATGTGCGCCCCCGCACTGGTCCGACTTTCTTCTCACCTGTTCTGCTCGCGTGTAACTGTTGACAGCGCGCTCCCAAATTTATGTGAGAATGAAACTTTGTTTGATCTCATCATTTAGCTTCTAAAGAGAAAATTATCTTCATTGTGGAGCTCCTTTTGTCAGCGTTGCCATTAGAAGGTGACAACAAGGATGAGAAATGTTCGAAGAAGTGACAGTGGCAGGAGGAGGAAAAGCGTACAGATGCATTAATAGAACCTCCACCTTCCATTTCACGTGCTCGTTTTTGGGAGTTATTTTCTCCAAGTGCACCGAAAGTGCAACAGCAGAGCTTTCCCAGGTACACGACTGGGGTTTCGCTCTTCGTCTAAATGTCAAAGTGGTGTCAAACTTTGCTACCGCGCTCGTTGCGATAAGTAAAGCAGAAATGCCGCTTTGGTGACAGAGAAAAAATGACTCAAAATTTGTCTTTGCTGACATCTCTTTCCACTGAATATGACACTTTCTTCTTCTCTGCTATGAATATTTTTATTCAGAAATTTATGATCAAACTTTCCTTGTCTTTCTGTGTTGCACACAGCAGGCCTGAGACGTCGAAACTGTGCACTATAATCAATGGGAAACCTCCTCCCCCCCTCACCCACAGTTGGTTGAGAGGATCAGATCGCACCCGATTGGTGCACGCACACCCGGGTGTTGCTGCTCTCTCGGTGCGTGGTGTCACCTAAGTGAAAAACAAGCTCCTCTCTCACCCCCCCCCACTTCTTACTTATGTATACACATGTATTAAAGCTGACACGTGCTTTTGCCTAATCGACTTAACCTTGCAAGAACTAAGTCAGTACTGGCGATGGAGGGAGCACTACACAAACTTTGTAGGAGCCTTGATCTTTCTTCTTCCCTCAAGGGACCTCGTCTCCTTTCATCAGGGGACCCTTTGGAAGCTGGCAAGCTCGCTGGACCGTGACATTTAAGGTGCAAAATAAACAGGTTCGTGTGGCAAACACAGAGGATAAAGCTTGTGCAAAAAAAAAGACTTGTGCAGAAAACGAGAATTTATCGAAGACAGTTTTTCTTCCTATCTCTTCTCCCTCCTGCTTTCTTGCCGAGCCCGCCTGCGGCAGAAGGCTTGTTAAAATGTCTCAGACGCCAATTACGCACCGACCATGTACTCTGTGCTGTTCTGCCTCGACGAGGACGTGCGCGCGTGCTCCAGCTCCTCCTCGGGCGGCGCATGTGTGGGTGAGCATGGTGGAAGCTTAAGGAGGCCGAAGGAATGCCAGCAATCGTGGCAGCAAGTATGTATTTTGTGTGCGCTGTTCCGGAGATACGAATGTACACCAAATGGGGGGGGGGGATCTCATTCCCCCAGCTTGGGGTGTGTGACTGCACTGCATTCCTGCCTCCAGCTGCTTCTGCAGTTTGTCTATCGCTTTCCGGACTTTGAAAGAGACTTTTAAAGGAGCATTTGAGGAGGAAAAGTATGTCCTTCCTCCTCACCTTGGAGGGGGGAGAGGCCTTTTTGAGTTACACAGGGCTTTACCCTCCCCCCTGCCAATTCTGGCTCATGTACTGAGCACCCAGGCAAAAGATAAGAAAGGCCAAGCAGGAGAGATATTGCCTGGTAAGCGGTTTTTTGCTCGCATGCACACACTACGTAAAATTGGGGGTTTTGCGTGAACTGGAGGGGGGGGGGGTAACCTTACCCTGAAAAATTGTGTTTTAGTGCTCGTGTGACCCCAATTTCCGTCCTCCATCGTGCCTGGCTGCCTCCAGTTTTCCGCCGCCGCCCACACTGGCCCTGTCCCACGAGATAAGCAAGGAAGCAGCCAATAAAATCAATCCCTCATTGAAGAAGATGGCCAGAAATCCTCCAAAGATGAGTTTTGGTGAAGGCTCAACTTTCAAGGTCGTTAACGCCGGAGTATCGGACTTGTACCCGGTGCCGATGGCCGCGCCAAGCACGTTCATCGCCGCCTTCATACATATATTACCGTCTTGCATGCACAGCCAGGAGCAAACGAGCATATTGAAGGAGAGAGAGTGTGCTGAGACCGCCAGGATTATTATTATATCTCTTGTCCAGGATCTTGCGCTCGTGTTGCGGCAGCAGTTGCGCAGAGGAACATGTGTTCATACGTGACGGCCAGAGGCTGAGCAGCAATCAAAAAACTGTTATCCCCCCTCTCTCTTGTGTGTCCGCAAATGTGCTGTTGCCTGATGGTTCGATCGGGAGATCGTTTTTCACTTGACAGGCACGCATTCTACTCCAGAATTTGGAATATTTTGGGCGTGAAGGACAGGGATTTGTACCCTTGATGATGACGACGACGACGACGACGACGGGGTGGGTGAACGTCTGAACGACCTCGAGCCGGTGAGCAATCACACGGAATTGACCTCGAGGCTCTATAAGGCATTGCCCAGGGGTACGTGCAAGTACTGGTACGCAGGCCACGCACGCGCGGGGATCGACACTATGTCATTGCTCCACTCACCGGTCACGAAGTCAATATCGATGTTGTCCTCGTTCCACGAGTAGTCCATCATGCTGACCGGGGGCTCAACGGCCACGCCGGCCATCTTGAAAGCTTCTTCTGAACACTATAAAAAATGCAATTTCTTTCTCTCCTTCTTCGTGAAGGCGCTGAAGAGATTTCACAGCAGCGCAATCATCTTTCCTGCAAGCATTGGCGAAAAATCTCTCCTCCTCCGTCCCTCGAGGAAAAGAGGGAGGAAGGAAGGCTTCTTTCTTGCAGCTCGATTTATCACAGGAATGTCAGTTGCCATAGAAACCGAACCCGCGAGTAGGAAGAAGAGGGGGGGGGGTAAGGGGGGTAGGGGGGGGGGTAAGGGGGGTAGAGATGTTATGATGAGAGATCGCCTCTCCCCCACCAAACGAATTCCCTCGTTCACCCCAACCACTTGGTCAATGACGTCATTTTTGTCTTTATGTTCTCGTTCAAGTGCTCTTCTTCGTCTTCTTCCCCGCTGATCAGATCGTAATGAGGACGCGCGCGTCCTCGGGGTCCGTCCGCGAGTCCGTCCGTCCGTCGACTGAGTCATTCTCTCTCTTTTTCCCCGGTCAACGGCGAGCGAGGAGCGAGTGAATTGCTCTCTCTCTCTCTCTCTGCGTTGGTAGCAGTTCTAACGTCTCTTATGCTCGCAGTTATGCTTAACGCGACACACAGAGCTTTCTACCCCCTTTGGAGAGACACGTTCTTCTTCTTCTACTTCGCCGCCGCCGCCGCCGACGACGACGACGACAACGACGTCTTCTGCCACGCTGTCTTGTACCTCCTGAGGGGTTACGTTCTCAATGCTGTCACCGCTCGGACAAGATCACCCTGGCTAATTGAATGCGGAACCCATTATGAAGAGCGATCGCTGATGGTTTGGGCTCTTTATTTTACTCAAGATCAATAACGCGATAACGTCTGGAAGCAGAAAAAAAATACAGCAGCCTCACTTTGGGGATCCTCTCCATGCGCCATGTGTCTGCACAGCTAGTTGAGGGGGGGTTGATAAGCCTGGGTACGCGCCACTCAGCTAGACAAAGTAGCTCGATAAGGAGGACGTTCAGAGTAAAGTTTTTTAATTAAGGTAGCTCGATCGGCTGCCCCCATCTCCGATATGTCTGGCTGAGCAGCACGCTATTTCATAATGGATAGCTCGGGTTGCCGAAAACCCGGCGAATCACGGTTGGGGCGGGGGAAGCTTTTCCATCAATCTGTGTGTGGACACCCTGTGGACCATTATGCTGCAGGTACACATAGCGTTGTATGAGGGAGTAAGGAAGAAAAAAAGTGCTGAGTTCACGCCCAAGTATTGCTGGAACGAATTTGTGGCGTTAATAGCGAGTAGCAACTCGATACTTGTGTGTCGTCGTTGTCGTCGTCCTCGCCGCCCCCCCCCTGTCCTACACGCGGACCAGGACCTTCGCTGCACGAGTCCATAACGCCAAATTGAGTGGAACTTGACGCTGACAGCCAGCGGCACGCAGCCAATCTTGGTTATGACTTCAACGAGGAGTGGCTCTGCTGTTCGTCAAGTAGGTCCTCGCCCCCAAAAAGTAGTGACAACACCATTGCATGCGTGACATTGTCGTCGGGTACCCATTTTTTTTGCTGATCCACTTTTTGCCCGGTTTTCTGTCCTGCGCACGCAGATGATTATTATTCCAAGAGTGCAGCCAAGGCTTCTTGCGCTCCTTCTTCACCCAGACGAAGAACTCTCAAGAGTAGAAGTGGAAAATTAATTTTTTTTTCTGTGTCTTTCTCGCTCCTGTGGCCGGGCTCACCAGCCAGAAAAGTTCCAGTCAGCCAGGGGTGAAGTGAAGAGGGGGAAAAAGACTATTTTCCTGCTGGGCCCTAGTAGGCCCTAGGCCCAAGTGGTGCGTATTTTGCATCTCCAAGGCCACTCGAGCGAGTGACTGGAACTTTGCAATACGTGCAAAACAGAAGGGGGCGAAAAATGGATATTCTTCCTGCTGACTCCGGAGGAAGAGAAAAAAAAGATGAAAAAGAGAGAAAAAGAGAAGCGTTTTGTGAGGTGTCAATGTAGCCACCGGAAAAAAAGGGCTCTGCTGAGTCGTTTTCTGCGTTTTCAAAGGAACGATCATTTGTCTCGACCCAGGAGAAACTCATGCTAAATGTGGTCGGGCTACATACGACAGAAGCTCGTCATGAAGACAAAGTTTTCCTTCGTCACTCTTTGAGTCGATCACAAGTTTGCTTTTCCACTTCACACGGTCACTGCGATCACCGTTTTCTACCCAGGAAGGGAGTGGAAGAGGACGAGGATGATGAAGGAGGAGGAGGCCAACACCAAGGCCAGGGAGAGGAAGGAGAAGGTGCAGAAGAAGAAGAAAAGGAGAAGACGAAAATGCACTTTCTTCCAAGAACTTTTCTCGTAAACCGCAGACTTGAAAAGGTTCCTCAGCCGCCTGAACCTGTGTGTGTTACTCGTATCATATGGTTGCGGTGAGCCCAGCTGTCACAGGCTGTAACACTGAGAAGGGCAAAAGGAAAAAGACGAACATGTGAGGTTTACGACGACGACGACGACGACGGCGACGACGACGACGTCTGCTGGTGAGCAGTGCAGCAGCTCTATTGGCATCGTCTCAGCTCAGAGGGAGATTTCAGGGTCAGAGTTATAAGCCTTTTGCTGCCAAGATTGAGAGACTTGCGCATGCAAAAGCTCTCTCTCTCTCTCTCTCATTGCCAGCGGGGGGCCTTCATGCAGCCTTATTTTTGAAGGCTGCCGGGCAGAATAGGAAGAAGTTTGGTGCACAGGAAGTGCTATGACTAACATGCTGCCCTCCCCTCCCCGAGGCCATCGAGAGCAAAAAGAAGAAAAACACGCACTCCTCCATAGGATGAGAGGACACATTTGATCAGATGACGTGGTCAAAACGGAACTACATCAATCAGTCCCGGTGATCGATCCGCCATGGAGTGAGGGCGGCCACGTCCACCACGCTGGAGATGTGGTGGGCGGCCACCGGCTAGGTCACCACGGCGGTGAAGGCCACCTTGAACTGGTTGAAGCGGATAATTTTCTTTGTTCTCCTGATTGACGTCTGATGATGTCTTCATCTCCTCCAGAAAAGTTCCAACCCATTTGAGGAATGACTCACCAGCCAAGGCGAATTGAAGAACCAGTGAGGGGAACACAGAGAGATGGGGAGGGAAAAAGAAAGCTCGCCAGATATTTTATAGCATTGCCGATATAATGTCCAACCTCTTCTCAAAGCTCGTTCAGCTCCGCTGGAAAGATTTATAAGGAGGAATCCACCCTCAGCCCTTAAAAAGTAAGCTTTGGTGCACTTTTACACGGAAAAGATCAAGACCTTAATCCTGGAAAGCATCACCACTCAGCCTTATTCTTCATTCGCGTGTATTGCGACTGCTACGTGAGCAATGTGTGTGTAAAGGCTTTTCAACTCGGATGTGAGGGGAACGAAAGGGTTGGGATGATGATGGAGGGAGAAGGGTTTCCTCGGGTGCCTTTTTTTTTTTTATTTGCTCCCCACCCAACCCGGATTTGAGCCGAATCGCGACTGTCTGTTTCCTTCCCCATCCATCACTACACGCACAATGAAGGAGCGAACGAACCGAAAAGCGCACACAAGAAACACCGGGCGAAGAAACCCACATTAAGCGAGGACACAAAAAAAAGGCTAAGGTTTTTTTTCGCCAGAAGATTGCTCGATTTTTTGCTATCTTTCTCACTTGATAATGTGTGTTTTCTGCACTGTGTTGAGCTTCACCGCGCTATAATGACGACAATTTATCAGAGGGATCATTATGGGGTTACATTTCTCTTGGCCTTCATAAAGGCCAAAAAAGGCCACTGGTGCAACACGCGCAGTTTGACAGACAAGTCGTTGATACAACGAGGCTGTCTTTGGCGGCTCACACGATGCAATGAATACAAAATCTTGTTACCCCTCCTTCCCAACGTCTTAATGAATTGTGTTGCTGCACATTCTGCACTATTTAAGTACAGGCATCGCGTCTGTGCTGGCAGAAGCAAAAGAGCAGATTAACCGAGGACTCGGATTAGCAAAAACTTCCCCCCCCCCCTCCCCAAGTTCCTACCAGCGCACCCCGGATTACACGATTTCTTCATCAAGAGGCATTACTGCGTCCGCGCCCTGGTGTGCACGCCCTCGTGCGCCTGCACCCAGATGATGATTACAAATGTGCTCTTTCAGCAAGTCCGCGTCCACCGTCCTGCTGGCAACAAACGTTTTCCCTGTCACTCGAGCTAACAAACAAGGTTCTTTCGTTCTTTCACTTTCCACGCGTCGTGTCTGGACCAAAACAATGACGGCGGCAGCAACGACGACGACGGCAAAGACGACGACGGCAACGACGAGCCCCCATTTCCTCACGCCGCCGCTGTTGCTAGCCCAAGGTGGGTGCGACGACGTCGACCACGTTAACCACGTCTTGCTCTCGCTTCTGCCCCCCCCCCCCTTCTTCCCCCTTCTTCTTCCCGTTGAAGTTTTGGTTAGAGCGGAATTAGAGCCCTGTTTCACTAGGGGGTGAGCGGTTTGGTGGGCGCTTTAATCGTTACACTATGTATGAATAAGAAAGAGAAATTGGGCTGTAACCACTTGGAAGCCACCGTGTGCTTTCTGACTCACACGGTCGAGCCCTTTTTTGTGTGCCAATGGCTCGAGAGAAATAGCTGCTTTCGACAGGCCTTTGAGAAAGCCAGATTAATTATTCCCCGGGAAAATAGCCTGAAAAGAAGCCGGTCTTCGCCAGTGTCTTAGAGAAATGCGGCCCACACACACACACACACACAGTGTCACACGGCTGGGCCAGTCTGCCCCCGGGTCGACCCGTCCTGGGGCCCGGCGTCAGCCCGGAGCAAAGAACCCGGCGGATCCTCCACGTCAGGCCCGCTGCGGGGAGCTTTGGTTATGCCGTCAAAAGCGAATTTCTCTTCCAACCCCCGCCAATGTTTCCGACAGCGGCTGATTGCATTTTGTTTCTTTCGAATATATTATCTCTCCCAACCTCCTGACGAAAAATGTGACTTGCGTCAGTGGAGGAAAAGCCAAAAGAAATGCTGGCATTCTGCTCTTGCTCCAAGGTAGAGAGAGACGCTAATATTTCCGCAAGGGGGGACAAAACATGAGTGACGATCTCGGAAAATGTAAAGCTTTTCTGCTCCCTGAGGAAAGAAAAAATGGTGTATGAACGATCAAAGTCTCTGGGTGACAGAACCAACACGGCCACAAAAAAGGAGGGCCAAAAAAGTGTGTGTGTGAGAGAGAGAGAGAGAGAAAATTTACATAAGCACCTCCTTGGACCAAGTTTGGCGGGAGGGGGGTATTTTGGCTGCTAACCCCTCCCTGTCGGCAAGTATGGGTCCCCCCCCCCTTTTTCCCTCTGCGCGATCTAAAGCTGTAAATATATGACGTTGACGAGTGAGGAGGGAGAGATGGAGCAATTTGAGGCAACCGGAGATGAAGCATTTGGCCGCAACGGGTGTGTTTTTGGAACTTGGAACAGAAGCTTCCAAACGATTCCTGTTCTTCCTCAACTTCTCCATTCTTTTCCACCCCCTCCTCCTCTTCTATTGTCCACCGTAGCTCGTTAGCCAAGCGACGTCGTCTTGCTTTCAAATCCTCCTCTCCATTCAGTTCCCTTTTTTTTTTTACACTGTCGAATGGTTTTTGGGGGCGGATATGACGAACAATCTGGGCGTCAAAGAGACGAGGAGCGTCTCTCTCCTCTGCCTCGTGTGTATCGCCGTCAGCAACAGAGGGGTGATGGAGTGTCAGAGGAGTAATAAAGCGAGATTGTGGTATGGGAGAAGGGTAGTCAAGGGAGGGGATGGCTGCCCATACGTGACGGAAAGTAGGCAAACGTACCCTCAAAAAACAACAAAGAAGAGGAGATGGACGTCATCTATCTCAAGGGGTTCAACCACTTGATGTCGTCTTCTCCTCCTCCCCCCCCCCCCCTTGAATTTTTCAATACCCCCCCTCAGGGTGGGTTGATGTACTGTATGCAATAATCATTGTTATTTGGCTTTTGCGACTTCCGAGAATGAAGGAAGGGGGAGGAAGAAGGAGTAAAACGTGAGAGACGTTTACTCTCTCTTATCTCACGTGGGGGGTGGGGGAGGCGGTGGCGGCGGAGGCGACGGAGGAAGCCTGAGTTGGTTTTGTGCATTACACGTACGTGTCGTACATGCTGCTGCCATAAGTCATGTGTATTCAAGAAGAATAATGCACTCGCTTTGTCGACAAATGGGGAGAGCTGACGAAGGAGGATAGAGAGAGATCGAGGAGGGAGCGACACTTCCAAACCGCTTCCTCTCTTCATTTCTCCCTCCCCATTTTGGGGGCGGGGGTCGGGTTGGATGGGGCGGAAAAGAACTGAGGCGCGCGCGCCCGCGGGCGCGCAGCAGGTGAACTGCTGCGCCGTGTCCATCCAAGTGTCCTCGGGGGAGATTACGAAATTGATTGACACGGATTTGCAAGGGAGATTGGGCGAAATTGAGCTTCGCTTTCGTTCCCTAAAGACCGAAAAAGCAGCAGAGCTGTCGCTAATTACACTCTTGATTGGCTTCATCGATCCGGACGGTCCCGGCAGTCCGACCCTGACTGATTCTGATCCCCCCCTTCATCGTCCGACATTTTATGTGTGTCCAAAGACCGCATTTAATTTCTGTCTCCTCAATTACTACGCCTCGGCCGGCAATTAATTATCACCGAGTGCTGTCGATCGCCCTCAGTGTGGGGAAAGCCCGAGGGGGTCCACTAATGACCAGCGTGACTCACACAAGTGTGTCAACACTTTGCCGTAAAAACCAAATCCCAGATTGCAGCCAGCGAATCTTTCACTCTGACTCCATCTGGGCGAAGAGAATGGTCTCGTCCATGACGCACGCGGCGATCCCATGACATATTCATCGGCGGTTGGCGACGCAGCTGCCGATGGATGTAAACACGTCGACGTCGACGGCGACGGCGACGACGACGACGCCCTGCGTAGCTATCCGTATTAGCATCACTATGCCATATGTCGATAAATCTCTCGCCATTTGCTATCGCTCTCATTATACATGTTGTACAGACGAGATGTAAGAGTCCATATACATACATCGACTTGGCTGATGCATTTATCTTTGAGGAGTACAGAGTAGAGCCGGGGCAATCCATTTTCATGCACCGTAAAAAAACACACACACACAGATAAGCCGCTCATTGTTCACGAGAAGATATAGCCAGACACTCATTTATCACTCTCTGTCTACTCGCAGTCGTCGTCGTCGTCGTCGTCGTCGTCATCCCCGTCGTTGTCTTCGCTTCGAGCAGGCTGCACTTCCTCCACGACAGGCTTGAGCGGCCGGGGTCTCCTCCTGTTCACGTTGATCTGCACCACCAGATAGAATTGGTTTCTCGTCATCGGCACAATGCTCGTCTGACAGGAGAAGGGGGCCTCGGCCAAATACTGATATTCGTTCGACGTGAGGGAAGGGGGAGTAGCTGCTCTCTCCACCACCGTCGATACTGGTGAGGACGAGGACGCGGCAGAAGAGGAACCATTTCCTGCCTCCTCCTCCTTCTCGGACCAGACCACGTCGCAGGAGAAGCGACTGAGCCTGTACACGCCTGCGCCGGTGGCGGTGGAGGACGAGCAGCTTGAGGAAATGGCTTTTCGCTTGTCAGTCCTTCGCTTCTTGCTCTTGTCAATCACGGCGTACGTGGCGGCGGTATCGTCGTCGTCATCGACGGCAGCGGTGGCGGTGGCGGCCACGATGTCGTGACCGGCGGCGCAGGAGGCCACCACTACCTGCTTTGACTGGGATGCGGCTCTCGTGTCGGCAGGACTCTTGAACTTCTTGGCCACTCGATCTCCCAGCAAGATAAGCCCGAAGACGAGAAGCAACAGGACCACGACGGAAAGGAGCAGGGAGAAGAAGACCAGGAGGCCGAACATGGTCTCATAGGGGCAGGTGCTGCCTGCCGGCAGCCACGTCCCCACCTGCGAGAACAAGCAAATCAACATCAGTCGCGTGTGTCTATGGAAGAAAAGTGCTCAAAAAGATTGGCCCTGACTCAGCTCAGGCTTTTGTGCCTGAGACTCACCCTGACTAATACGCTGGCACTTACAGTGCAGCCTTTTTGCGCTTCCACCCATCTTATTTTTCTTGGCATCTGTATGAGATTTCTCGTGCTCATTGGTAAGCGACTCCTCCCTGAGCTCTGTCAACAAGGGCGACTTTGGCGGCCACGGCGAAGGAACAAAGCAACGGGTTCCTCCAGCCCATCGTCTACCCGTTGGCCCCAGCTATTTTTGCAAGCTCACGACTCCTTTGATAGTAAAGTCAGACAGGACTGTGACGTTGACACGTGCTGGAGTCGCAGGGGCCGACGACAACGCGGACACGCACGCGCGAGTTCAGTGGTGAGGACGCCGACGCCGAGGGGGAGGGAGGAGAAGACGTTTCTGCACTTTTGGAGTGGGTCGACTACAGCAGGGGAATGATTTTATCTAAATTGATCCACTTTGGAAATCATCCCCCCCCCCCTTACTCGTCTGATTTTCTCAAACTGACTCCCCCTTCTACCCCACCCCACCGTTACCGTACCCTAACCCCAGGAGAGGGGGGGTCGATCGGTCGACTCCTGCTTTTACCGTCGTCATCGTGGCTCGCTCAATGCTTTTACCGTGCACTGGTTCCTGAGGGTGCACGCCGCCTGCGCCTGACACCAGCCGCACCTCAGGTCCGGGGACAATGACACGCACAGCGGGCAGCCGCCGCCGCCGCGGCGGCCCCCGCGCTCGTTGCATAGCACAGACACGTAGAGGGTGGCGGACTCTCCCCTGACAGAGGCAGCTGCAGATGCCATCTAAAACAAGAGACTCGGGGCATAAAAATGCTAATTCCCGCAGTCTCGTCGTCCAGGCCACGACTGAGGAGGAGTGGGAGGGGGTGGAAGATGACTCACTAAAACTGCTGTGAGATGAACTCATTTGAAATGTAAACAGTCGGTCGTAGTTGTATAATGCGCCAAGTACGTCGTAGGTATGCATAGCAGCCGATTTCGCCAACTCGGTCTGTCTCTCAATGAGCTCCGGCCCGGCCTCGGCCTCTGTTTACAAGTTCGACAAAGAATTTTCGTTTGACGTCTCAGCCTCCTCCGTCCCTCCGGAGGGGATCGAGATGGGCAAACTTTAAGAGGAGGAAGAAAGGCAATATCAGAAGAGGCACACACAAGATCGCTTTTCCTCTCAAAGACTTCCTCCAAGGCGATTAAACCGATTTTTTTTCTTTCTCTCTCCCTCCTTTTGTTCCACCGGAGTACACGTGCGTGCCCTGCTTGGCCAGGCAGACGGCACTCCCCGTCTTGTATATCGGCCTTTGTTTTCCCCCTGCTGCAGGAGGAGCCTGGGCTGGCCCTGGCCTGCTGCCTCGTCGTGACGAGGGAGAAATCCCAAACATTAGCGGAGTGTTAAATCTGCTCCCTCGGGAGCTTTCACCGAGGAGATGCAAAAAAACAGGCGGGAGGGGGGGGGAGTTCGTCGTCACCTACAACTTGGGAAGGAAGAAGACATGAGAGAGGCATCGGGGTCTCATTGGCACCCACGCCAGAGTAATCTTGTCAATATCTGCAGAACAAGGGGAGTCTTTGGCGCCAGCCGCAGAAAATGAGGTGCGATTCAGGAGGAGACCCTTTATTGGATCATACGGGCGCCAGTGAAGAAAGTACCCGCAGGGAGACTTTCGGAGGAGGGGGGGAGCTGAAAAAAATATGCACAGTCTGATATTTTTCTCTCCCCCTCCCTAATCGCTGCTAAGCTACTTAGTTTAGCATTAGCAATTCTTAGTCCTAATTTCGCTGATATGATGTAGCCGATGTGCTAAGTCTCTCCAAACTTTTCTTTCTGCAAAGGCACCCCTATAGAAGACTCCCCGCAATCTCCTGCCCGTCTCCCTCTTTACCATGATCCACATCATCCTCTCTTATCTGCGCAGGAAGAAGAAAAAATCCCCCGAAAACTTTATTTAATCGCCTTCAAACTGCCCCCCCTCCCACCCCGGACTTGCCTTTTCCGACCGATGGTTCAGTGTCTTCCGGTTCACATGACATTTGCCGCCCGCCACCGTCGACGACGACGACGACGACGACTTCCTCTCCCCCTCCTCCTTCCTCTTCTCCTCCAAGATATTTCCTTGCTCACGCGAGACTTTTGCCAAATGAACCTTTAACATGGCTTCATCTTTCCCCCTTTCTCTTCCCCCCCCCCGTTTTGTCGTCGAGTTCTCTCTCTGTCGACCTCACATGAAACAAAGATATATACGAATTGAGGGAGGGGGAGCAGAAAAGCTATATCAAATAACCACTCCTTCTACCGGAGCTCCCTGCTGTTGGCAATCCAGGGTAGCGTAAATGCCGCGGGTGGTAGATGGAGGGACCGCTGAATGTTAAATATTTAACGGAGGGACAAGCAACTGACGCCGCTTGGAAAGTTTTTTCACTTTCCAAGCAAATAGACAGGAACTGTGACACGAAACACTCGTTACGACAGAACAGCGCGGGAGCGCGCGGAAAGTACTGACTTTCCGACGCGTGTGTGCGTACAGTGGGGGGGCTTTTCCCACTACGCAGACATATCCTCTTTCTGCTACAGTCGGAGGCGAAAATAAACACGCAGACAGCGTTACTTTTGTCAGGCTCCGGCTGCAGGCAAAACAACAGGTAACAAAGTCGCACTCATCGCGGCGGGCCGGGAACGAGTCTGTCTCCACGCTCGACACGTCGTCCATCATCGTCGCGCAGGCGGCGTCACTGGGGAACTCGTCGACGGGGTTTAACTTCTACAGCCCGTGGAAATGGGGCGAAAATTCCTCCAATTTATGGCTGGAAAGCGCTCTTTTTTTTCTTGCCTTAGTCAACACTTTTTTTTTTCTTCAGCTGGGGGCGCGATAAGCAGAGATTCCTGCTCTGTATTCATGGAACTTCCTCCTAATTGTCACACCACCAACCCAACGAAATTGGCCTCTAGGGAAGGCAGAAAAAGGGGGAATAAGAAGACCAAAGGGGAAGAGAAATGCCAAGTTTTATTGCAGGGCTGCTATCATGATGCCAAGAGAAAAAGGCAGAAGACAAATGGAACTTGCTCGTAAAATAAAAGTGAAGCAAAACCAACGTCACATTATCCCCCCCCCCTGGTGTGGAGCAACCAAAAGACCCATCTTACAGTGAGCCTCGAGTTTAAATCCCCATCTCTCTCTGTTTTTTGGGTTTGGGCTCTCTTCTCCTTCCTATTTTTGGGGGGAAGATCTCACATTTGCATCTTATTGCATTAAAAGCCGTCGTCCACTGCAGGCAGGGCTTCCTCCACCCTCCCAACCAAGAAGTTGGATATTTTGTTGCTGTTGCGGGATCGAAGAGCTCAATTTCAAATACTGCCTGACTGTGGAGCTGTTGCAAGAGGCTTCGCTCGGCGTCCAAATCAGGCAAAAACTCCTGTGGGGAAGCGAGAAAGGGTTGCAGATTTCCATGCAATTAGACCTGGGGATTTGGGAGGGGGAAAAATCCTGAGGAATAAGTTGGAGACCTGAAATGAATCTCTCAGAGTGGAAAATTTGATGATAGAAATTGAAAAGGCAAGAAAAAAAAGTGCCAAAGGCAGGAAATTTTCGCGAACAAAAAAAGCCCACCCTGGTAATAAAATTGCAGTGAAGAAGTCGGAAAACGCAATTTTCGCAACTTCAAATCCCACACTTATGCTACTACTCACCCAGGGTGTATCAAAAAGAATATGAGCCCTACTTACAGGGTGTTGCGTAAGTTTCCCACGAAATTAGTTCGCCTCTGATTATGTTTGTGAACAGTTCTTCAATCTCGTCGAACAAATCCAATCATGTTGGAGCGACCAAGGCAGATTTCATCTGTGCCGTCTTCCATGGTCTTCTTAACTAACTTTCCAAGGGTTTCCAAAGAAGAAAACTACAATATTGATCGACAACTCAAAACATCGTCAGCCAGAAGATGCATAAAACGAGGTTGTGACCGTGATCAACCTCGAACTCGCCATGACGATTGTAGAAAGGGTCCTCAAACGACAAAGATTTATTAGTGAATTTTTCAAGTAGAAGCCAATTTTTTTTTTCGGCCCTGGCAGCCAATTTTTGCCGCGGCTGCTGGCTCTTTTTTTGGCGGGTGCACCTGCTAGTTATTATTAATAAAGGTTCCCAAAATGAGAATTTATCCCCTGTCCTCAGCAGCTTTTTTGTGGTGTCCTCTGAATCCTGCTCACAACTCTCCTGACAAGGGTAGAATGTTTGGACATTTACCACTCCTCAAGCCTCTGGCAGCTCTTCAACAAGAGGGTTCACGATGGCTTTCAGAAAATGCCATAATCCAGTGCCATGCCAAATCTTGCCCAAGAGTTGGTGCATTTTGGGGCCTCGCTGCCTACGTTCTCTAAGAGAAGGTGAGCAGTGCCTCCGTCGGCCTGGCGATGTCCTCCGACTGGAGCGCCAACTTGTTCGTCACTTCGAAGTTGAACTCGAGAGTCATGAAGGAGTCTCAATTTTTGGCGGTGTAGAAAAATTAGCGTTCACTCTGTCACTGTATTGGGTACTTAGACTCTTGTCTGGCACGTGCGGAATGTGCAAACATGCGTTTGATGGCTGAAGCATAGAGAAGATCAATAGTGAAGAGGAGGAATGTTGAGTGCTGCAATTAGTCGAACCCTGCTCATTTCAATTGTCTCCAATTGGCACCCCGACAAAGTCCACATATTTTGGCATAATATTCCAGGGGTGCCAACAATATTCCGGGCTTCAGTGGATGCCAAATCCCCAGCGGGTGCCAAATGGCAGTTGCGCGAGCCCCAGATGTTTAGGGCATGGGCACACTGAAACACTAACAAGTGTTGACTGGGGCTGGAGCGGCTTCTCTTCTGACGGCACAGGGGTTGGTACTTATTTACGCAAGTACAGTCAGACTTGAAATCCTTCGAGACACCTAAAAAAGTAATGTTTTTATGCGTCAAAGTCATCGGCGCCGCCCTAAATACACTCAAATGTACTCAATGTCTTAGTAGTTAGACTACGAAGACCTCAAGCTTTCATACGGTTCAACAAAGGCCTGCATTGCAGCCGTTTTGAGAAAGTTACTTTTTTTTTCAACCGTCACTTCATTTTTGCTGCTGTACACTTACTTGCACAAGCAACATAGGACTTTGGTTGTGATAAAGCACTGTGAAACCAATGCAATCTTCATTTTTAAAACTTTTCAACAGTGCTGAAAAGTGTGCAGTCCAGGACTGTTGTTGCGAATCGACAGATGTCAAGAATGCCTTCGAGTCTGACTGCACGAACTTAATAGTATAGTAGGAAAGTATCGGACATCCCCATATTTTTCTAGAGTTCCGTGATCTAAAGCGCTTAATTTCCGAGACAGGAAACAATCATTGTGAAGAATCTCTTGATTCGCCAGCACAACGTACTGCGTAGAGACTATGGACAAGTTTTAACACACACTGCTTGTTTACTGTCTTATGCTCTGTAAGATGTGAGCTGCAGGTGTAGCTGCAATGGAGAGATGCTTTCTTCAAGTGTTTTCTGTAGCCAGTGCATCCACTGCTGCCTAAGCCATGAGTACATAGAGCTGGTATCTCGTGAAAAACAACCTTCGACATGTAAAGGCTCACAAAAACCTTCAGGAATCTGAACTGCACAGCCCTGTGTGGTCGTTGCTGCTCGTGTACGTGATCCTACAAGTGTCGTCACCCACCGACTGTTGGACATGTTGCAGCCCTCGGACGTGTCGCTGCAGGAGAGGAAGGCCTTGCACCGGTATTGGTGTGGCCAGCGGGGAAACACATGTACTAGACATCTGGGTCGTGGGTCATTCAAAGCGCCCCTGCCACGAGTGACGCGGGATGGGCAGACCTAAGACTCCGTCACCAACTGCGAGCTGACCCCAACAGCAGCAGGAGGGACAGAACTAAATCTTGACGGCTGTTTACACGGGAGACAAGATTTGCATCTAGGTTGTTGCTACTTTCACTGAAAAAGCAGCACAGACAAACTTGAACACTGTACAGGGTGAACAACAACCAGATTCCTGGCGACGCATTCTGCTTGGACCACCCCTGGCTGGCGCAAGATGCCCACTTCTGCAGCTAGAACAACATGGGCAGCAAGGAGAGATCCGTAGCTCCCAACACTTTAAAAAGACTCAATATGACGCTGGTGTCTACATGGTCTCTTTACAGTCATTCAATGCATTTGGAGTTACTATAAGTTTAAGGTAGGCATTCCGGGCAAGTGACCTACCTAAAAAAAGAGATGTTGCTCAAAAGTAGTGATTGCAAGCACTTTTGGGGCTCTCACCTTCTCTGCGAGAGCTACATAAGTGGCTCAGGAGATCAGTACATAAACTTCGTGGAGAGCAACTGATTCCCTCATTATCTCGCAACCTCGCCGAGCTCTCGATTATCAAATTGTTCTCAGTTTTTGGCTTCTAACGATGATCAAATACTTTTGATCAGTCATTTCTGATTCGCAAACATTGAATACAAACATGACAAATCTCTGTCCACTGATAGAACCAAATCACTTCATAACATGCTCGTATAGCGGACTTATGAGTCACATTCTAGTGGGACGTAAAGGAAAAGTGAGGATTTCATGTACACTTTCCATGAAATGAGTGACGTTTTCTACCCGCCTGACGGCAAGTTTGCTCTGCTGCGGCCCAGGCATTTCTACTCCCACAGGTGGAGCGCTCTATAATTTGGCATTTGGCATTTGGCATTCTTCAGAATTGACTGCACTGCACATGCGCACGTGTGCGTGTCAATGGCACAAAAGTCAGAACAGCGCGATTCTACAGCTGCTGGCCTTTTCTTTCAGGATCACGCCGCTGTATTCGGTAAAATCTTACTTATCAAGCTACTTTATCCAGGGCACAACAGTTTACATATTCAATAATGTCAGATTGTAGGTTCACTACCGAGCATGACGATAATACACCGGGTTGACGATAATACCGAGGGCACGATATTACCCAATACCGACCAAGGCCAGTACATTCAATATCGTCGGATCGTAAGTCGTAACTCGGTATCACCATCGGTATATTGCACATCTTTATTTGTTACAGCTCTTGTGGAGGCCGCAGTGTGCAGGATACAACATCAAGGGTATATAAATGTGTGAGCGCGGTGGCCTTTAGGTTTAGTGACATGTTGAACTGGTCTTAACTGACGATTCCTTTTGAATGACACACTCAATATTGACACCATCACACTTGCCAAGCTCCCCCGCAACTTAGAGGCCGTGAAGTTCTCCGCGGCGATGCAGTCAAGGTCAAGGCAACCTTGTGAGCTGCGCAGGATCCCTGCAAGGCCATTCTCAGCGGGGTCGTCAAGGCCAGAGAAGGTCACTTGAGCTTTCGAGGCTGTTGTATGATTCTGGCAGAACATGAGTGACGACAGTGAAAAAGAATCATAAGAATTAGACAGGTGACAGAAGTCATTATCCACAGAACAGGGTCTAGCAGGTAAATTGAGACTGTTTGGAGACCCGCCACAGCAGAAAAAGCTTCAATTTATCTGTGACACCCTGTATGGGCAGGAATTGTTGATAGCATCTCTTTACCGACCTTTATGAGATGACGTCTTCCTCGGTCCTCCAATCTTTGGTTGCATTCAAACCCTTCCCAACAAGGCTAGAACAGTTCTTTACTACAACAGTGGAACACGCTCAATCTTCCTACTTTTCCAGGCCCCCAGCGTAATTTATTATAGTGTTTTTTTGGAATACTAAAGAATGCATTAGAGCTGAACGGTTATTTTGCCAGATCCCGAGGGGAGCGAACTGTTTAATGCACGACTACCAAAGGTATAAGAAAGTCCATTAAAAAAAGTCCTCATCCTCCTTGTCACTTCCACTGGGGGCCTCCACAGCCTCGACAAAGTGAGTTTTGTTGGAAACAAACACCACGTAAGCCAAAAATCCCCCTAATGTGAAAGCCATTTACTGTCCCTTTCGAGGCTGCTGAGGACGCTCACCTATTTATGTTGTGTCCCTGTACTGAACTAGACGAATCGGTAATACAGTGCTCTCGGCATAACATTTGCACGCATACCAGGTTCAGAATGTCAAGACTCCATTGTAAAGGACGTGAAATGTGGAGATGACTCCTCTGTCGTTGTTTCATGCGATGGCACATTTCTCCACCAGACATTTTTTAAATATGCAATAAAGAGCCACAGTCAATTGCAGATACTCTGGAGATACCAACTTGCTGCTCGGCAGCCATCAGTGTCCAATATGCAAAACGCGTCAGCTACAGATTTGGGTCCGACACTGTTCTCAAAGTCCGAGACTTTGCTCATGAGGTCCATGACTTCGATCCTGAGTTCCAGCATGACTTTTTTTCAAATGCTTTGTCAGCGACAAGACCTTGGGCAGGACTCTGAAGTAAGTGTTGGCTGGTCTTGGATCAGGTCGTTGAGCATCTCTACCTATTCTCTGATCTGGTCCGTGTCAGGTCAAAACTACCTGGTCCCGACCCTGACCACATAAGGGGAGTGCACTGCTTTAGAGGAAGTCGCAAAGTTGACTCTACAAGTCTATGCAGACTCTAAAGTAACCTCAACCTCAGTCCAGATTGACTGGGAAACTTACAGTGCATCCTCCTCCATTTAAACGTACAGGGCATCCCAAAAGAATTGCTTCTTCTTACGCATCATTTAAAAGCTTAATGTTCTTCTCACCACCAAAAACTCTGTTAGGCTTCCGTTAGTTCCAGACCCGAAAGTTTTTCCTCTGGCATTACAAATAAGTAATCCCTAAAGTGTTATAACAATATAATCAGGTTAAAGGACTCCAAGTCGAGGGCGTTCAGACTGTCCAGAGTCTCACGCCAAGTTGAGGACGTTATTAGACGTGCATGAGAATGAGGACTGAACTTTGCGTGCAAGGAAGTGACGTCATCGACATTTTGTGCTGAATGTTTGCAACACATGCCTCTAACAAAGCCTAGAAGCCCAGCTTTTCAAGACCTTTGCCAAAGCAGCCTTAGAGAAGCAATACTTTTGGGTCACCCAGCACAATTTACTCTGGGTGGACTCAGTAGACAAAGTTGACCACAGAGTTTAGATTGACGGATCGTTTTCGCCAAGGAAAACTGATACCTTCAGCTCTGACTTCTTCCGTTAAACCTAGCACTTTTTTAGCGTTAACTTTTGTTTCATTTCTGCGAAAATATCCGCGAATTTTCCAGAAAGAGGAGGAGCATCAGAAAGGACTCGTATAAAAGCTCAAAATGCTGTTCGAGCAGTTGTTTTTTTGTGTCTTAAATCCTGCTATCTTAGAAAAAAAACCGTTATTTGGCGATCGTACTGTGCTAGTGAACAGCACTATCTCTTAATAGCACACTGTAGTGACGCATAAGAAGTGTATATGATCCCTGGAAAATAAGATTGTCGCTTGGGCCCTGAAACTATGCAGAGAAATAGGCGAAATATGCATAAGAATGAGGAAAAATGTGCGTTGGAATGGAGAAAACATGCAAAAAAAAGTGGCGGAGGAAAGCAAAAAATTGCACTTTGTAACCATTTATATTTCATGGAGCGCCAAACTCAAGAATCTGGCACCTTTTGCGGAGACATCTCGACAGAGCCAGAATTGGCAAATCCTTCGAAACAGCTCGAATAACCAGAAGAAATGTGCAAAACGAGGAGTGAATCTGCCCAAGAAGTGGTGGCATCAGTGCACACCTGTGGCGCCGCATTAGTCGAGTACAGTCCAGACAGATAATTTTGGCAAGTTTTTTGCAAGCCCCATCCATCCCCCCCTCCCCCCATGCGCAGTCCGCGTATCCTTCTCTGCATCCAGGTGTAATCTCTGTTGACAAATGTAAACCAGCTTGAAGAAAACTTTGCCGCTGAAGTGAGCCCAGTGGCAAACTTCAAGTACAGGCCCACCCTCGAGAGGCCTTGTGCAGCGGATTTATTAGCCTTGACTTCCATCCACTGAAGAAAGTGTTGCTGTCAGATAACCAGGGGAAAGAGATTGTTAAAATTGCACAAGAAATTATGCTTTAGAGCAAATATGTTTGCTCAACAAAGTTTGGCGTGATTAATGGCTGTGCAAAAGGGTTGCACATGATGATGTCTTTTTTTTGCCAACACTTTTTCTTCTCCTCCTGTCTGAGTTGTTCAAATTCTTCATAAAAACTTTCGTCCTTCTTTTTTCACGTTTTATCTCCCGCGAGTGCGACGAATTTTCTCACTTCAGCTGAGTGCAACAATTGTTGGCAAGCAGGAAATTGCTCAATAAAGCCTTCACATTGGATCATCACTGCATCCGTCAACAATCTTTAGCTGTCAGGAGACTGTAGAGACAGTCAGGAAAGTACCGATATCGTCCCCGAGTATCGTTTGATACTCGACATCATCCCCGAGCATCATCCGATACTCGACATCATCCCCGAGTATCGTTCGATACTCGACATCATCCCCGAGCACCATCCGGTACCCGATCGCACACTCGACAGCATCGCCGTCCAAAAGTATTTAAAAAGTATCGCCTCTTTTCGATACTCGATACCTTGATAATAAGAGAAGAATTCGCCGCAAACTTGATTTAACCACTTGGGAAGCCCCTCTAAAGTTCTCTTCCTGTTGCTTTGTCTTGACCAACGGTGCCAAAGTCTTTGCGATATTTCAGTCGGCGCTTTGTAGAAGGGAGATGCGCATCGCCGATGCCTCTTGAGGACACTCGATACCAGAACAAATGTCGATCCGATACTCGAGTATCGTTCAGGAGACATCGGAAGAGATACACAGAACTGCGGCTGCCCGAGCTCTCAGCTGTAAAAGGACAATTGGGTCAGGAAGGACGACGATCCTCAAAGTCGCAGGGTCCTGGAACACTCATTTTTTGGCTTTATGGAGTGAGTTGGACCCAACCAGCTGTGATAACGCTGCAGCCCATTGTTGTACCATACAACAGGCCTTTTTGCAGTAATGCGGACGACATTGGGAAGGACAATCTGCAACGCATTTGGCTTTGCTTTTCCCTACTTTTTTTTGTCCAGATGCCCAGATGAGCTAAAAATTTGACACTCTAACGTCTCCTTTGATAGGAATCTTATCAACGAAGCCGAGAGATTCAGTTCTTTGTGGCACAAGCTGCTGGTGCACATCAAAAGATGCGATTTCGCGATACAATTTTCGCACAAAATGACGCAAAAGCAGCATCCACCAGACTTGAACAGTCCTTATCAGTTCGTGTCGGCAGCTCTTTCTTGCAGTCTTGACTGCGCGTGTACTGTGGACCCGGATTCATCTCAACTTGGGTTTCCCCAGCCTAAAGAAACGTCAAATTCCCCCGGGTTTTTTTTTCGGGAATCCGGCCTGGAAAATCCCTACCGCAACCGGACTGAACCCGGACTGGCTGCAGTTTCAAGCTCTTCAAATACTGCTTAGTATTCGTCCCGGCTGAAGTTGTTGCCTAGGCCTGGCGAGGCCCACCAACGCGGAAAGAAGGGACTTAAAACTTCTGTTCGCAAACACTCCAATGTAACCAGATTCAAGCGGCCTTCGAAAGTTCTGCCGCACCTGTATCTTTCGGATAGACCCAGCGTAACCAGATAGAAGTAGACTCGGACCTGCGATACCCGAGTATCGAATGTGACCGGATTTGGGCTCATTTTCAAGCACTCCGATACTCGGTTTTCTTGAACGAATCACAAGTGAGACTTTGACTTCAATGATTTGGTGCAAAAAATTGACCAATGCTTTGCTGATTGAGGTAGAAAAAAAAACTCTCTTATCGGACATGAAATTTTCTGTCCAATTCTTACGCAGTGCTGAAAAAAACAGAATTTTCCAAGAAATCAGGCGTAGAAATGCTTGTTCTCTTTCAACATTCGAAGGCAAAGACGAAGAGAAAGGAAAAAGCATGAAAAAGTCGCTTTTGTTCATGGGCATCCAGAGCAAAATTGCTCGGGGTATCGAGACACCCGGATATCCGGGTGGAAACAGGCCTATTGCTCAGTCTGTGTTGGGCCCACCAAGGCACAAAAGGCCTCGTTTGAAAGAGGAGACTCCAAATCTGCTATTGCAAAAAAAAGAATTTGGCAAATCGCCCCAAAGTCAAGACAGACAAAGTGAAACATTTGCAAAGTTGACTTTGCGCGCTGACTTTTTTATTCTTTCAACGCGTAAACGAATATGGGAAAACATTTAGGACACAACGACTTTGCTGTTTCGGCGAAATCCCTTTTTGGCCGGTGAAAATTCCGTGCGTGTCCCCTCAAACGAGCCTAGTGGGGCCCTGGCAGGCCCAAGTGGCCCAATCAGGCCTCTTCTTGGGTCGGGGTCACTCTCAGGTCCAGCCTGTGGGCCCCGGAGACCTTCTGCTCAGTCTGCAGCATCTGAGCCAAATACTTTTCGTTGGCGCACACAAATCTCTGGTCGTATGAGGCAAAAAAAAGTGTGCTAGAGGTTCTGATCACCCGGAGAAAGGATTCTTCACTTTCCGTAAATCACACATAGACAGTGAAGTGAAAGTTGGTGATGTCCAAGGTCAAGACTCCTGCGTTGGTCATAGTCAAGCTCACAACTGTGGAACAAACTCCATACCAACATTGTGCGTTCCACACAAGTCAAGTCTTTCTTTCAAAAACCGACTTCTTTTCACTGAAAAGTCTTTTCCCCCATTCATTTCGTACTTTTTTACTTTTTCTTTTCTCTGTTTTCGGTCGTTTACTTTTCTTTCAGTTTCTGTGTTTCAAGGTCGAGTCGAGAATCAGTGAAATTTGCTCGTGAGAAGAAGAACTTTGCTTATTTTAAGTCAAACAAGTAGTCTCTTACCCCTTTTTTTTATATCCCCTGCCTACATTTCAGCTTTATGGGCCATTTTATTCCTTGATAAGATTCTCCTCTTCTCACCACTGCAATGAACAACAAGAGGCGGTTTCAAAAATAATATTTTCTTTCTACAGCTTTCTTGAATGCTTAGATCTCAACTTGCCTCACAAATCACACTCCTAAACACTATGAGACTATTAAGTTGCTGCTTAGGCTTGTTTTGCTATGTCTCAAGTTGGTGCGATAGTTGCAAAGCTCTTCCACAGGTCTGGCACTAAAAGAGTGTTTCGAAAGTTGCGAGCACAAAACAACCTCAGTGAGAGTTACAACAATCATGGACTTCGAGCTGTTTAAGTCGCAACATCATCAAGGCTTCTGTGTGCTCAAAATTTTCAATTTGTTTGTACAACTGCAGAAGCTGAGAGGAGCTTTTCAAAATAACTTAGTTCTCACAAACAAAAAAAACTGCCCACAACTGTTCCAGCCCTATGATAAGGATGCTTGAAAATGAATCTGACATCTAACACAGATATACGTACGTTCCTAATGTTGTTCGTTCACACACACAAAAAAAAAATCATAGCCAACCCGAATGAGAATTTTGTTTGCCAGCGCAGGATGTGGACTTTTGGCGCAAAAAAATCTGCTTATATTTTAAAAAGTGCAAAAAAAACTTCAAAGTTATTTTCTTTTCAGTGCTAAAACTTTGCTTTGATAAATGGAACCGAAGGCGTTCGACAAATGAGGTTTCACTGCATTAATAAATCGGTTCCACACACAAAAAAAATCCGGGAAGTCCAAAAGTTGTAGATTTGAGCTCTGCACTCGTGCATCTGTCTGCCTCTCTCGCTCGCTCGCTCGCTCGCTCTCGGTCGCTCCCAAGCGATCATCATCGTCTCCAGCACTTTTGGCGGGAAATGAAAGTTGCGCGAGGAGCGACCTCGGGAAACACGCCGGCTTGAACAGCAGCGACGACGGCGGCGGCGGCGGGGGCCACGGCGGCGGCTGCCATCCCTCAGTACCTCGGTTGCTCCCAGGGCTGAAAATGGCGCCGCTTTTTCTTTTAACCTGTGCTGGCCAAGAAAGAGGAACAGGTAGATCAGTCCTCCTCCTCGACGGCAGATAGTGAAGCGCCGCCAGCGAAGTTGGCACCCTCCTCATTCCCTCCGTCCTGTGCGTTGAACTCTTGGCCGAGGGAGAGAGCGTCAACGGGTCGGGCTGCGGCGGCTGCGGCGGCCACCGCGGCCGCGGGGGCCGCGGCGGCCCCTGCTGCCGTCGGCCAAGGAGAAGAGGGAGAGGAGGAGGAACAGAAGAGCGGAGAAGAAGTGAGAGGCCGCCGGCCGCCGGCTGCGGAAGGCGAAGGAGGAAGAAGCAAGCAAAGGTAGCAAAAAAGAGAGTGGGCCAAACGGACCGAGGAAAGAAGAGGAGGCCAAAAGTTTCGGCCGACGAGGACCTCAGGAGACAGTTCGCCGCCGCCATGGGCGAGGAGCTGCTCCTCTCGCCCGAGATCACCATGCACGAGGAGCCCGGACATATCACAATCAACCACCGGGACGAGGTGAGCGTGGAGATCGACGACGATGAGCAGCTGCCCTTCGCCAATGGAGACATCCCGCCAGAGATCTCCATCACCAAGGTGAAGAGCCGCCCAGTCTCGCACCCGCCGCGGCCCACGCTCAAGGTGAGGAATGATCTCGCCGGCGCTATCCTGCGGCCGCCGCTACAGGCGCCGCGGCATCCTCGACCGCCGCGGCCGCCGCCGCCCATGCGGCGTGCGCCGGGTGCCCTTCCGCCATTGCCTCGTCTCCGGTTAGGCGGGCCTCAGGTACAGCGCACCCCGAGTCCGTTGGCCGGCATGATGAACATGCAGCAACAGATGTTCCAAGCCTTGGGCTCGCGGCCGATGAGGCCTCCGATGCCACAGAGACAGCAGTCCTTTCCTTATCGCCGGTTCGCGGCGCCTCCAGGACATTCCAACAACGGATTCCTGGCTCAACATGTGCCTTACCAACAGCAACAGCCTCAGCGGCGGTTTGCTTCACCCTTATCTTCTTCTGGTCCCCCGCCGCCAATGGTGAAAGCAGGCGCGCGGTTGCCTCCACCACAAGGGGGCTCTCGCGGTGTTCAAGTGCGTACTGTGTTCGTGCCGCCTCCGATGAAGATGAACAAACCTTCACCTCAGTGGCAGCATCAGGAGCAACAGCGACGGCAACGTCAGCTTCTCCTGCAGCAACAGCAGCAACAACAACAGCAACAGCAACTGAAACAGCAACAGCAACAACAGCAACAGCAGCAGCAGCAGCAGCAGCAGCAACAACAACAACAACAACAGCTGAAACAACAGCAACAGCAACAACAGGAGCAGAAGCAGCAACAACAGCAACAACAAGAATTACCTTCCTTTTCCCCTGAAGACATAGACGACGAAGAAGAAGAGATTTTGGACGAGGAGGAGTTGGACGACGTCGAGCCCGACGTCGACCCCAGCACTAACGAGGTGGATGACGTTGAGCCCATGGAAGAGGATGACGAAGATGAAGCCAGGGCTGCTCTTCGTGCCCAGGAAGACCTCATTCGCAAGATTGACCAACACCAAGTGACAGTGTCCATTACGCCAAAGAATTTCCCGCCCCCCATAAGCTCAAGCACGAAGACCAAATCTCCTCCAGACATAGTGAGTGTGACAGCCACGCCTACAGCAGCTCAGATTAAAAAGCCTCCCTCGTCGCCCGCTAAGGTCCAGTACGTGCGCAGACCCGACGGAAAGGGCTTCATGCGCAAGCTGATGGACAACAACCAGCTTGAGATGATCAGAGCCAAGAAGAAAAAGAAAAGGAAAGCGTTCAGAGGCATCAACTATCGCTTCGACGGGTCCCGCATCAAGCGTCGCGTGGGACCCAAGAAGCCCAACAGCACCCTGTCGTCCCCCTCACAGCAGCAGCAACACCAGGGACTCGGGAGCCGCGACACGCCCCCTAGAGACCCCGCCTTCCTGGAATACTTGGGTATCCAGAGAAAGGATTCCACCGAGTCGAAGACTGAGACCGTCAGTCTGGGCGAGTCCGGCGAGTCCGCTGCTTCGTTCAAGTCGATTGGGCAGAAAGCGAAGAAGAGCTTTAAGCCGCCCAGCGTGCAGCCAAGTGGGTGTAACAGGTAAGTGAGTTACGGCATATTATACCTCGTGCGAGTCAGCACGGATGATTTGGAGGTATCAGTGGGACCCATGCCGAAACCCCTCTGTATGCGGGGTAGCCACACATGATCTTTTGTAATATCGCCAGGACGCCGGTGATGGGCGTCACCGCGGACGCGCCTCTGAAGCGCCGCCTCTCACTTTCGGAGGTGCTGAACTCCCAGAAGAGGATGCGCCCGGCCCAGCAGACGGTGCGACCTCACTTTGGCGGCGGTCACGTCAGCAGGGCCAATCTGGTCGCTCCAAAGCAGCAGCGCATGGCAGGAGGTGGCCTCATGTTCAAGGAGCTGAAGCCCGAAGACGATGATCCAGAGGAAGAGTTCCAGGTACGACCGCGCGTTGTCATCTGGTACTTGAAAGACTCGTTCTGTAAGGCGTAGAGACATCAATGGCTGGTGGAGTCTAGTGCATGATTGCAAAATTTTTCAATCCTTCTTCGCAAAGACAGGTGGTGGCTTTTTTGCCTACTGTGCAACTTCTTGATGAGCAAAAAGTTTGAAATTTGAAGATTGCTGAAGGAGCACAAGCACGTCAGATACTCGGTAGGTTTCTAATGGCTGCAGGAAAAGAATGAGACTTTCATATGCATGAACTCTAACCGCATTCGACGCAATGGTCGTTGGTCTTCGTCTCGATGGTGTTGGTATTCTTTTCTCTCATCTGCATGCTCGCACGGTCATCTAGGTTAACAGAAGCCTTCCAACTCTTCCTCGCCTGAGGCATCGCAAGCCCAACAACACCAAGCCCAATCCTTTGCAGCCCTGCGTGTGCGAGTGCGCAAAACCGACGACGGAGCTGGAGGCGGCCGACAAAGATCCCGGACAGCTCTGCCAGGCCGTGGAATCAGTGGGCGGCAAGAGAGTCGGTTGCAGGAACAAGGTGGACGAGCCGCAGCCTAAGGCGCGGAAATGTGCACCGGACATGAAGCCTCTCCTGTTGTGCAAACTCCACATCGAGCGACTTGTGGGGCATCACATGTGTCCAAAGTGCGGAGAATTTTGCGCTCACGTGAGTTCATGGTGACAGGAGCGTTGTGCAAAGGTAACATCACGTCTTCCTTTCAGGGCATGTTCCTGATGTGTCGTCCAACCAAGAAATCCACGCCACACTTCTTCCATAAGCAGTGTTACCTTTCTCAGCCTAAGAGTGAGCGCTCGTGCTTTCACTGCAAGTCAACCGAACAGCCTTTGGCAGTGCAACTCAAGATGAACATGTCACACGTTCCGCTGGAGTTGTTGCAGATGACGTCCAAGATGACGTTCCCGCCCAAGAGTAAAACTAAAAAGTCTGACCTCATCCTCAAGCGCGGGGAAGACACGCTTACGTACAAGATGGCAAATGGGAAGATAATCTCGTCGGAGGGTCTACCCGAGGGAATTTCTAACGACGTCCTAGAGAAGGTTCTGGTCGCGGTAGAGGACAAGCAGTCGCTCAAGTAAGTGAATGCATGACCTTTGGCCCGCTTACGCGTTTCCATCAGGGACGTGGACCTCGTAGGAAAATTTGAAGCATACGCAGGTGATAGCGACCTACGCCTAGAGCGTGCTCTCTAGGGGCAGGAGAGCCCTAGCGACATTGTCAGGAGAGTTGATAGCCTTCAATATATGTGGAGGAGCTAAAGCTTTTCTTGTAGAACTTAAGCGGTATCCACCCTATATCTGGAGGACTCTCCACAAGCTGACAAGGGGCAATGGTAGAGAACATCGTCAAGAGCGTATTCGTCCTTTTCAGGCACGCCACCCGAAATATGTTCATTCCGGTCAAGTCAGGCGACAACGTCAAGCTGTTGCACTTGCTCTCCCTGGGGTACTCTCCCAACCAACGCTTCTCTGAAGGCGGCACAGGCAGCACGCCTCTTCACATCGCCGCCTCCGAGGGTCACGTCCTCACACTCCACCTGCTCGTCCAAGCCGGTGCCGAGCTGGACACTATGGACAGCGAGCAGAACACGGCGCTGATGCTGGCCTCCACCAGAGGTCGCGCCGAAGCGGTACGCTACTTGCTGCGCGCTGGCGCAGACCTCACGCTTGCTGGCGACGACGGCATGACCTGCCTTCACCTCGCCACCCAGAACGGGTTCCTGGAGGTGGCTCACATCATACTGAACCAAACCAATCTGCCGAGAAACTTCTTGAACACGCAGGACGAGGGCGGGTGGACGCCGCTCGTGTGGGCTTGCGAGAACAAGCACGAGCCGGTTATCAAGTAAGTTGCGTGGAGTTCTCCAAGTTTAAAAGGAACTTGTGCACACATCAAAGTAGTCAACAACACCCTGTATCTCAGCGATGTCATGCACGTACTTGCGATTTAGGTATTTACTCATGCGCGGCGCGAATCCTCTGATCACTGACGCCGAAGGTAACATCGCCCTCCACTGGGCTGCCCTGTCGGGATCGGCCACCACCTGCGAGATGCTACTCAACGCTGGATGTGACGTCAACGCAACAAATACTCTTGGAGAAACCCCACTGTGAGCATTACTGTCAGCCAGGAGACCCCTTTTCTGTGCTCATTTAACCCTCTCTCCAGCCACATCGTCCTTCGCCAAGACCACTACGAGTGCGCGATGCTGTTTTTGATGCGCAAGGCTCGTCTTGACATTCTGAACAAGAACAATCAGACTCCGGCCGACTGCATGACGACGTCTAACACCGAGTGCAAGTTAATCATGAAGCTGAGCACCACACTCCATCAGATGATGAGTCAGGCAGAGACCGCGCGAAGTGAACGAATCGTCACCAACGACATCACCAAGGGCAAGGAGTCCAACCCCATTCAGGCCGTGAACATGGTGGATGACGCGGGGGAACCAGACGGGTACATCTACGTCAGCAAAAACTGCGTCACGAACCCTATCCCACTCGACGCCAACATCTCCAAGCTTCAGGTGAAAACAACGGCGTAAAACTTGAGAAGGATTGATTGATGACTGGAGCTGGTGTTTCACTTACAGCACTGCAAGTGCTCGGACACTTGCTCGTCAGAGGACTCTTGCCACTGCTCAGACTTAAGCGTCCGGTCCTGGTACGATGACGAAGGAAGACTCAAGGAGGACTTCGACTTCAAGGACCCGCCCATGGTGTTTGAATGCAACGACATGTGTGCATGTCACGTCTCGGTTTGTCACAATCGGGTAGTACAGCATGGGATCACGGCGCGATTGGAGGTGTACCGCACGGAGGGCATGGGCTGGGGCGTCCGGGCAGCCAAGTCTATTCCGCGCGGGGCCTTCGTCTGCGAATACGTCGGAGAGATCATCTCTGATTCGGAGGCAGACACCAGGGAGGACTCGTACCTCTTTGATCTCGACAACAGGGTGAGGAGGGTTGATCTGTTGTTTTTCTCTGCTTTTTGTGCTTGAAGAAGTGAGACAAGCTCAATGTCACCTTTTGATTCGTCTAGGATGGCGAAACGTTTTGCCTTGACGCTAACAAGTATGGCAACATCGCACGCTTCATCAACCACTCCTGTGCGCCGAACCTGGTCCCGGTGAAGGTATTCGCTCAGCATCAGGACCTTAGATTCCCTCAGATTGCCCTGTTCGCCTCGAGAGATATTTCACGAGGAGAAGAACTGGGGTGAGTTTTCGCAAGAAATGCAGGGTTGGCAATGGCATCAAGTGCACAATTATCCTTCATCTTTAGGTTCGACTACGGCGAAAAGTTCTGGGTGATCAAGCACAAGCATTTCACTTGTTGCTGCGGGACGGAAAAGTGTCGCTACAACAAGGCTTCCATTCAGGGTTTCCTCAAAGAGTATTACTGCAGGTTGGGGGAGCCTCTTCCGGACGATGTCAGAGCATTTTCTTCCAAGGTTAAGGAAGTGAATAGGGACGAGTCTAAAAGTGAAAAGGAAACAAAAGCTTCCAACGTCCAAAACAAGGAAGGGGACAACGTCAAGAAACAGACTGAGGAGACAGCCAAGAAAGACGAAGACTCTTCTGATACTGCACAAAAACCTGAACTGCTGAAGGAATCCGAGATTAAAAAAGAGAAGCGAGAAAGAGAAAAGTCTCCTACCAACAGTGTCTCCTCACACTCAGACGAGACGACCAAGGAGCGAAGATCTCTTGGTAGGACGAGGAGAGCCAAGAAATCAGAAGAAGCCTCCGGGATGAAATGATATTAGATCAGCATAAAAAGTATTGAAAAATGTGAAAAATTATACTGCGCAGTAGGTACATAGAGTATATACATGTATATTGCTGCATATCGCTTCGACTCCACTCTTTTAGCAAGTTGCAGACTAAGTATATATCGATCGCCGATCAGATATATTTTTAACTCGGAACAAAATGAACCTTTTATACATTTTATACCTGACGTACCAAGAAACTTAACCTAAAACTGCTTTCACAATTGTTATAAACAAGTACTGAGGAAACCAAGCTGGGTTCTTTTAATAAAGACTGTTAGAAATACTGTACAGTACATTCCTTTGCTGCCAGTGAGCTCTTCAGGCTCATCCTTCCACTGGCCGTCGAGGGCTGTTTTTACTGTACGTTGAAAGGAGTAGGAGCACATGTAAGGGTCAACGAGAGCACCTGGGCAGGCGCAAAGCCAGTCAAGGCACTGCGAGTAACGAGTTCCTGTTTGAGTCGACCTCTCAGTCAATGCCTCCGAGATTGTTGCTGTCTCTTCTCCGGGACTCCCATAACTTCACAATGCCTCTGGGAAGGCACGCATGCGTTGTTGCTGGTGTGGAACACGTTGTGCTGGCTGTACCACCGAATGCTGCCCCGGGGTGTTCACGGGGACCGACATGGAGAGAGACAGACAGACAGACAGAAGGTGCATACTGGTCATTAAAAGTGTCCTCCACCTGGTCTGTCTTGTGAGATGGCCGTTATGGCGGCCAAGTGGCACTCAGAAAGGCCGCCGCTGAACAGGAAGTCCCTGGCCTTGAAGGGGAAGGACAGCCTTTCTTTTGAGGTGACAATGATGCCATTTCCTCTAATGGTCACTTTGGTCTTGCCTCTCCTATCACACTTTTTCCATCTGAGAGCCTCTGCTTGAGCCCCACAATATCTTTGAGGAGGCGAGTCCGCTTTTCACGCATCTGCCGTTGTACTAC
>JAAUXU010045945.1_pt1 | contig 68099 bp, 77 predicted proteins | sample 7278151 | NCBI WGS metagenome assembly JAAUXU01 (sample SAMN14350113, study PRJNA611818) | marine sediment metagenome | isolation source: surface marine sediment (1.8m) | place: French Polynesia: Moorea | collected 2018-08
GCCACAAGAATAGAGCAGCCAACAAGGACATGACTTTTTTCCGATTCCCTTCAGACTCCGGCAGATGTAGAACATGGATTCAAAACACAAGGAGAGCTGATTTACAAGGAACGACTGCCAGTTATTGTTACAATAACCTTATATTGTGCTCTGACCACTTCGAGAGTCAGATGTTCCTAAACCCCAAAGGAGATGAATTCCCTGGTCTGGAATGCCACGCCCACCCTGTTCGACGTGCCGAACAAGCCAAAGCTAGCTGCAGCGCAAAGGAGGCCTCTTGCTCGAATGCAAAAATCACCCAGTCCACCTCCATGTACAGACTTTGAAGATGCAGAGATGATGCCGAAGAAAGCATCACCAACAAAGAAAGAGCTGCAAGTGAGGATCAAAACGCTTCAGAGCCACGTGAAGAGCAAGAATGCCGCCTTGAAAAAGCTTCATAAGAAGATGGAGGAGTCACAAAAGGTGAAGAGGCTGATTGAATGTATCAGGCCATATCTGACTGAAGATGAACACCAGATTGTTGCGGTGCAAGTGAAGCTGACTGTTGGCAAAAGGAAAAGATACACCGAAGAATTTAAGTCATTTGCAATCAGCATATATTACAAATCTCCCGCATGCTATAGATTCTTGCAGACGAGATTCAAGCTGCCATCTAAATCAGCCATCACTCTTTGGTTGTCCAAGCTCAAGTTTCAAGAAGGAATCTGCCCAAATCTTTTCAAAATGCTGAAGCTCCGAGTTCAGAGATTGTCTCCAGAAGAACGTGTCTCTATTTTGATGTGCGATGAAATATCACTCAAGAGGTCCGTTGATCATGGCAGGTCTGATGACAAAGTGTTTGGAGTCACTCAAGTCAGTCTTACTCGTGAAGAGATAGCAGAAGCCATAACAGCAGCAACCGATCTTCTTGATGAGCAAGGATGTAATTATTTTGGAGGCTATGTTCTTCAAAAATGCATGAAATTGCATTCGAGCTGCTGCAGTACATGTGTGAGACTTGGGTCAACTATTTCAGCAGGAACCCAAGAAATTGAGCAGAGAGAATTTTTTACATGGTTCAAAAGATATGATGACGAACGCTCAAACCCATATTCACCATCGGCAGAGTTTGCCTTATTTATTAAAAATGTCAGCTTGCTAGTTATCTACTGTTTCGATAAGTTTCTTGGTGCTCCTTTGATTCTCAAAAGCATCAACAAAATTACCATGAACCATTTAACTGTGCTGACATTTTGTTCCCTCTTTGTTACAGAAAAAGTTGTGTTGCTTACAGTTTGGACTGTGTTCCACTATAAATTGAAATGGCTAAATAGCAGCCTAAAGACAGCAAAAGATAGTAGCAAGAGGAAGAAGAAGATCATTATGCATTTGTAAAAATGACTTGTCGCTATGAAGCATCTAGACAATAAACTGTAAATATTCAAGCATTGTAAGTGTTTAGGCAATCATGTGAGACATCGCGATCGCGATCATGATTGCGTGACATTTTCCTGCATCTATTGAGAACAAGAGTGTTCTAGGACATTCCCCCAGAAGAAGCTCTTAGTTTTGGTCCAGGTGTTGTGCGTCTACGTCATAGATGTCTGTATATACCGGCAAGACCAAAAAAAAGTGACACAGAATGCTGTGCAGTACTACATCTCCTTCAATAACTTATTTTTTACAGTATTACATCACCTATTGTTCCTATAAGCCAATTTGGGTATTTAATGCACTGATTATGTGAAAACGTGGGATCAGGATCATACTTCTCAAGCGGCAGATGTCGCTAAATGTAGGTTGAAGGCGCACCCCTCCTCCATGAGTTGAAGTCAGAAAGGCCTAGGCTGTGACGGTCCACAAAACGTACAGGACACAAGAAAATATGGGAAATCAATTTTCTGCTTTGGTCAATCGTCATTGGCAACTTCAGCAAGGTTTTGGTTGACACTTTGATCAAGTCAGACAGTTGTTAAGCAGGTAACACGTACAGTATTGACCACTATGCATCTCTGAGCATACGGAGAGCATAAATGACTCATTTATTTGTACTGATACTTCTTCCTGCGACGTCCTATCGTAGGGAGTGGCCGAAGAGTCATGTCCTTGTCCCTCTCTTTGGAAAGTCTCTTGGCCAGGAGCGCCGCCTTCTCCCCACGTTACCCAGTCCAGAACAACACCTTGCGGGTGCTGGGACGGTGCATCCGGGATGAGGAGCTGCTCCGATTGGCGGTGGGAACGAGGCCGATCATTCACGAGAAAGTTTGGCCCCTGCTTGTGGAATTCCTTCAGTGGAAGAAGACCAATGGCACCTCGACGGAGAAGCACGTCTACCGGGACATGGATCCCTCAGGGCTCGTAGACAGACTCTTGAGCAAAGTATGCGTGCGAATGATTGACGAGTGGTGGACCACATGACCGTAACGCAATTCTGTATAGCGCCCACTGGCGTTCTTAAACGCTTGCGACAGTTACCTGCTTCGAAACGGTCGCCACGGCGCTAATGACTGGGACACGGTGGGCACCGACAAGGAGTTCGAAGGTCTCATCATGGAGGATTACATGACTTACGACGAAATTAAGCTGGCGGCACTCATTCAGGTCTCGTCACCAGTCGTACCCATCAACTCGTAAGGAGAGAGCGCTGAAAGAAGTAAGTTGTCCTTGGACGGCATCTTCTCATTGTAGCGGATCTCGTCACAACATTGGTGTGTCCGGACCCTGCGTATCCGAAGCTGTCTACGCTGGCGCTGTCGGGGCGAGATTCGAGAGACGGGATCCCAACCCAAGGATGGAGTGGCAGGAGATCATCGTCAGTAGAGATCAAAATATCGCAGGTTCGACTTGTCAACCAAGCAATATCCAACTATGTGTACGCGTGTTACAGTCTTCTTACAGAAAATGGATATGGCAAGTTTCCTTCGGATCCGATCAAAGCCGGCTTCAGTAGAATCTTTGCCAAGTTCTACGACCTGGAATGGTTCCCCTCTTACGACGAATACCAAGCTGGCGTAAAAAGTATGAACTTCTGAGCAAACTTGTACGGACGCTGACAGTCAAGCCTCTCTGAGACATTTGGTGGCATTGATCGGCTAATCTGTTACCCCTGCTATAGACTTGAGGCAACAACAGTCATGGCTGAATGAAGACGTGTACCGCAAGAGAATCTGCATTAGCGCGGAAACGTTTCTCGTGGAGGCGAACGACAGAGGCTTGGTTCGTAGCCCAGATGGAGGGATCTGAGGTGTTACGCTAACTATCTATAGTCAACATAGGAATGCGGGCGAAAGGCCTACGTGCATGTAGTCGGCCTTGGGCTAGGTGTTTGGATGCATGACCCTGAAATCCAACGGACAGCCTACCTGAAGGCGTTCCAAGAAGCCTTAGAGAATTGCTCCCTGGAAAGTGTGGCTGTCATCGACTTCAGGTAAGCTATCCTGTCGATGATTGCTTTAAATGATGATACATAGTGCACGGCTCGTTCTCTTTCAGCTGGATTGCCCATGTCGATTTTCCGGGGTCCAAACTTCAGCATGGTGAGGTCTTTCCGGGAACCGACGTCGAGATACGTTTCTCCAGGCGGGATCCTTTCGAAGAATTGCGCCAAGGGCACAAGGACAAGCTCGTGGTAGCCATGCACGCCTGGGACGGGAACGCATTTCCAGGTAGAGCAATAGAAATTTCTCTTAAAGTGAATCATGGACCTCCTGAGAGTTTGCCTCTCCACCAGGAAATGAGTACTGGCTTGGCCACCTCTCAGCCTCGGGCGACCCCGCGGCTGCCTGCTGCACCCAGATCTCCGAGCTGCAGAATCCATACGTCAACTGCGAGGCTTTATCAGCGGAGAACGTATATGTTGCCTCGAGAGCAAAGGGTTTAATTTCTTTAAAGAAGTTTCTCGCTGAAGATTAAAGATCCTTTTAACGTGTTGAAGGCTGTCGTGCTCTTTTGATACTCGATGCAATTCGGATGTTGGACGCCGTCGTTACCCACCCGTTTATCTTAAGAACTCCTCGATGCTCTTGTTGACAAGTCGCCTTTTGTCGTTGGTTCCCTCCCGCGAAAACTGAACAGCGACACGCCGCTGGCCGACAAGATGGGGCCCAGTGTCTTGCCAGCGCAACCAGCAGCGGCTGCAGCAGCGTCACGCCTGCCACCCATGCCGACGAAGTGATCTCGATGTTGAAGAGACAGGCTCCGGCAGTTCAGGGGTCGTCGACGGCGGCTGCCGTACATAGGGGGATGGCGCCGCTCATAAAGAGGACGAGGCTTCTGTAGACTTCACTGGCAGATCGAACAAGTTACTCGACTTCCCCGTATGATTGGAAGTATGCTAGTGTCACACATGTGTGAATATCCAGCACGTTGAATCAGTATCCTATTGCTAGCGCTATTGTTTATCATATTACTGATCAAACGTACATGAAAGTGTAAATACCTGCGCCGCCCTGTGCAAGAGAGACCTTAAGCAAGGTGTGCACATGTTCGGCACACATGAGTACACTGACCATGGATAAGAAACGATCTTAAAGAACCGATATTTCAGTTGCTTCCTACAGTGACTGAAGGATTCAACGGTCAGACATATTTTCTACTCCTTTATTCAGCCTCAGAAGTTCTTCGAGATGATGCCATCCTTCTTACAGAGGCGGTTGAGGCAGTCGTCGGACTCTCCCATCCGCCGGATTGCCCCACAGATCGCGTACGTCTTAGAGGTTCCCGTCATCTGTCCGGTGGTCTCATCTACCATGGCTATGTTAAGCTGAATGGACGCGTGGTCCTTGGCGGCGATGATCCGGTTGCTCGCGGAGCTATAACACAAGTACGCGTTTGTTTCTAGGCTCTGCATCTACTTGGCCCTCGTCACTCACCACTTCCTCGGGATGTACAGGTCAACGTACTCGCCGGCTTCGTTCTGCATGATGTATACGAAGGGGGTCCCTGGAACGAGATGGATACAGGACACGTAATGGACGTCCGGGAAGACAATTTCTACTTGCTCACCGCGATCTCGACGCTGTCGTCGGTCTCTCAGACAAACGGAAAAGGATGAGGAAAGAATTAGGGGTGGATCAAGCCACGGGACTCGTCGCTGAAGAGGGCCGGTACAGACCAGTCTCTAACATACCTCCAACCGACGTATCCCTAGACAATCATCAGTTGACTGCATCAGCTGATCCACGCGGAAAACGTCGGGCATGATGAAAACAAAACCTCTGCCTGCAGGTCTTGAAGTGATCCCAACATCCCCACGGGCAACTACGACAACAAGAAGAAGCCGTAGTTCCTGTACCTGTAAAGTAAGAACTTTTCTCTTCTGTGCGCAAAAATGGTATATCTTCGGGACTCCTCGACGTTGGTCTTCGTCTCCGGTCTGGGGGTGGGCCTGGCCATCAGTTTTCTCATTTACAAAGTGGGCAGCAGGAAGGCCAAACAGACTGTCGACTTAGAAGAGGACACCGACAGTGAATGGGAGGACGAAGACGAGGGCGAAGACGAAGACGATGACAATGATGATGACGATGAAGAGCCCTTAAAGATGATGCTGGTGGTGCGTCAGGACCTCAAGATGGGCAAAGGCAAAGCTTGCGCGCAATGCGGTCACGCTGCTGTCGCCGCCTATCGTCAAGCGAGGCGCTCATGTCCAGAGCTGCTCCGGCGTTGGGAGCGCTCGGGCGCCGCCAAAGTGGCTGTGAAGGCAGACAGCGAAGAGCAGCTACTGACGGTGATGGCGATGGCCCAGTCGCTGGAGCTGCCTGCGGCTGTCATCGCGGATGCGGGGCGCACACAGATCGCAGCCGGGTCAAGAACCGTCGTGGCCGTAGGGCCGGGACCAGCTGAACTAGTTGACAGCGTGACTGGACACTTGAAGTTATACTAGGTGCTTACACTTGTATTTAGGCATGCTGGTTGACCTCTTACCAAAGAGTTACCTAAGCTCTTAGGACATATTGTGCGCAAACATGCAACGTTCGTTCTGATCGATCGAAGACTGGAGATTTCGTTGTCACTTGCGTCTTTCTGAACACGAGTCATTTTTGACCGACCAATCTCAATTGTTAACAGATACAGGAAGGGTTGTTGATGGGGTTCTGCATTATAAACGCTAATTCGACACCAGCTTTCGAATCCAAAGCGCAGCACCCACATACTCATAGGACGTTCAGGAGATCGTTGGAAAGGAGAGCTGATTCGGCACTGCTTTTTAGTTTTGGGGCCATTCTGGCTTCACCAAGTCCATAGAAACCCATTTGGGCGTCTTTCTTTCCTCCTCTTTTCCCCATCCATAGCGCTCTCTGTACGTGTTGGGCAAGATGTCGTAGAACTTCAATGGTTTCCTCTCATGCGAGGTGTAGTGGTCCATGGAAGACCTTCGGTTGTTTGTTCTGCATAGAAAAGACACAATGTTTACCGACAAATACGTACTAATAATGACTGTTACTCTTTGTGACGTACTGTTGCGGTTGCCTATTGACTACCCTGAAGTCGTAGTCGACCACTGGAAAGTAATGTCTCTTCGTCGGTGGCTGGTGCAGCAGATGGTTCCTTGGGCGACTTGGCTGCCTCCTGTGAGGTTTCGTGTACAACTGCTTTTGATACGAAGGCAGTTGTAGTTCTGGAATCCCAAGTCTGGAGTCTGTCAACAGCAAGGGTCCGAACCTTCCGTTCTTTTTCTGCTGTCTCCTCTGGGGCTTCTTCTTCCTGGTGTTCTGGGCATGAAAGGCAAAAGGATCATAGGGACTTCTGGGTGGAGTGTAGTTGATATGACTGCTGCCGGCGCTTGCGCTGATGCTGGAGCTGGTGGACGTGTTGTCTTGGTAGTTGTAACTTTTTACAGGAATAGACACTGGCTGACGCCGGTTGGAGCTGCTCAAAGACGCGGATAACGGATAAGGCTTGTAGTAGTTCGGCTTGGGGGGATATTTTGGTCTCACGGGCTCTTCCACTCTGTCCTTCAGGCGTTCCTCTATGATCTCCACGACTTCATTGTTAACGTGCTCGCGTCCCTCGTCTTCATCCTCACCCTTGTGACTGACGATAACAGTTTCTCTGTTTGGTGGATCGTACTTGCTGTAGTAAAAATCTTCGTCCTCTTCGTCCTCATAGTGAATAGTCTGCTGGCAATCCGTTCCCGCATGACAGTCGAGGAAATAATTTCTCCGAATAGCTGGCTGGTCGGCGTCGTCCCACACAGGTTTCTTGCTGCCGGAGAAGTACCTGTCCTCCTCCTTCCTGCTGCTGATGAACGGCTTGGAGGTTAGAATGAAGGAAGGCAAAAGCGTCTTGGCCTGGGATCTCGGTCCTATCACGGATGGGGCCTTGTACAAAGACACGAACCTGTTGTCGCTGGGCAGGCTGACCCGGAAAGCCCCGACAACGTCAAAAGAGCAGCACCAACAACAGCACAAGAGGAGCACCAAATACATCTTCCACGTCTACATAACGAATACCACCATAGCGGACCACTAAATGTGCGCTTTGGCGCTTGTAGGTACTACACGAGGAGAAACGCATAGGGGAGATTTCGCGCACTCTTCACTGCAAGTCGGCCGTGACCACCGACTGCTCTCTCCCTGTACCTATCTGTCGCAATCGTGTGTGGTCACGAGAGCGTGGCACATTATTAAAGTTGTGCGTACAGAGCGTCCAGTTATGCTCATGTAAAAGCAGTTCTGTCACTGCTGCGAAACGTGCGCGCTGGTGGGACAAGTGCTTGTTATCTCTCTATACGTCATTATGCCGTCACCACTACCACGGCCATTAAGGCATGCATGCATTGTGACACATCAGAGAAGAGGTCACGGTTACAGCCAGGATACAGTATGTTCACAGTGTGCCTTTGTCCTACAACTCCAATGCACTTGTCCATCATATGTACATGCGCACGTCTAAACTGCGACTTAGTCGAGTGATGAAGCCTAGTAACTGGCCTTGTTATGAGTGTGCAGGGTCAAGGTAACTGCCAAGGAGTGCTTGTTCTCTTGCTTGGAGGTGTTGCAGTAGTGCATTTGGGTCACATTCCGGGCATCAGAAAGGACTTGAACAGTCTGACTCAATACTCGAATTACAAAAATACTCGATGTCTATGTCAGTCATCGATTTTACCGTTAGCGATTTCCAAACGGGATAATATTTTTGAGTCACTATGTTTAATACTTTAGTCATCAAGCTTGACTCACCAAAGTCGACACTTCCATCACATAATGAAATATTTTTCTCACAAATACTGACCACCAAACAAACCAATGCATGTCACAAAATAATTTATGTGAGTCACCTAAAGTCAGCTACTGCCCTGGTCTGCAAAGCTCTGGACTGCCTTGCTCTCCCAATCACTGTATCGCACCAAGCATTGAGGTCAATCCTTGACAGAGTCTTAGACCTTTGTGTCACTGGTCATTGCTTTTTTCCTGTATAAATAAAAGCATAATGAAATAACCACAAGACTAGACCACATTCACATGTTAGTTTTTAAGATTGCAAAGGAGCTTCGAGTGCAGTTGTCCGGAGTGCTGGCCTCCGAAGTAACGAGAGATGGCAGACCAGAGCTTTGCAGACCAGATGGCCGTCATCAGAAGTATCGAGAGGATGAGACCGAGATTTGCCGGTTGTCGTTCGTGGATGCGTTTTGTTCACATGTCGAATTGTCACCCTCTCACACTCGGTCACGCTTTTCTTCTCTCCTCCACAGAGCCCACCTACCAACCTTCGGCCCGGACGATAGGGTTTGGCATGGTAGCATATGGCGCCGGAGGACCCGGTGAGTGGAACCCGGTGGAAATGACGGGCCAGGAGACTGGGATTGTCCCATGAAAGTTTCAGTCAATTTCATCGACGTTTCCCCCCTGAAAGAGCCAAATTTCCAGTCTCTTGGCATGCTGCCCTGTCCAGTTGGTCTCGTTTTGAGCACTGTTCCATCAAAATGGGCAGCCCTGACATTGAACGTCTGTACTGGACATCGTGCCCGAGTATCACATCTACATGTTCCACCTCAAATTTCCAACACAAACCGTCCAAGTATCGCGTATGAGGTGGCGTCATGCCCGCGGCTGATCTTTACGCCTAGGACTGCGGTGTACGACCGAAAGCCGATACATTTCTGTTTCGGCTGATAACATGATTATGCTGCGGCCTAGACAAGGGCCGAAAATGTATCGGCAAACTTTTCCGGTATCGGTGCCTTGGCCGAAACGCCCTGTATCGGCCGAAACACACTGCATCAGCTGAAACACCCTGTATTGGCTGAAATATCGTGTCAGCCGAAAGAGCTTTGTTTGGGCCAAAACTGATGGAGGAGGACCAGAAGTTTTCCCTTGTGGAGAAGTACTACAGTTTTCCCGTTCTAGACCTATATCAGGCAACCCTGTTGAACAAATTTTTCTCAATGATTTGGCAACCTTGCTCAAAAACCATTGAATTTTGTTGTGCTCTTTGTAGTGCTGAGAGCTGTGAAAGAAAGGGCAGAAAAATTACTTTCCTGAAATTAGGACCTGCCTGTTCTAAATTTCAAATACTAAAACTCAGTGAACTAGAAAAGTTGTTAAGACATGTCGTGTAAAGTATGTGTTCGAGTATGTGTGGTATGTGAAATTAGACAAATTCTTCATTTAGCAATAAATTTTGTCATTCGTTGTATCAGTCCTATTCGGCTGATGCAGTCCTCTTTCGGCCGAATATCGGCCATTTCGGCATGGCCGAAATACCGTTTCGGCCGAAATACCGTTTCGGCCGAAATACCGTTTCGGCCGAAATAAGAAAGACCTTGTTTGGGTCGTACACTGAGCTAATGAAATGCTTTCATGACTCCTATCATATCATTTTCCTCCCGCCCCATATTCACCCTGATCGTAGTCTTGTTGATAAGAATTCACCAGTTCTCCTAAGCTGCATGTGCTATGGGGAATAAAATGACATTTGTAATATATCTCGTACTGTTTCTCGTTAACTTCCACGACGTGACCTCAGTCACCAAGATCTGGACCAAGACCAATGATCTGGACGACCCTTCAGGCTGGATGGACTCTAGTCTGCCCTGCATCGGTCAGAGAGTGGACTTGCCTGAGCAGGTCCTGATCGTGCCGTCCAACATGCCGCCGATGGGCCCAGAAATTGTTTTGCCCAGCAATGGAATGCTGGTGTTTCCTGGGACAGGTGAAGGCGGACTCAGCTTCGCTGACGCCACCGAGAAGAAACAAGATTGTCCCAGACGCAACGCTGTCTTCCTCGGCCAAGACTTTGCTGATTGGCACGATCCGGACAACTGGAGAGATGAGGTGGACAACGCAGCCGTCCCTCAACTGAGGAGGATTCCCTGCAGACACGATGACGTTGTCTTTCCTCGAGACAAAGCCTTCAGGGTAGGCGTAACACTTGCGCAAAGTTCACAGTTATAACTGGTCTTCCTTGGCGGTGACCTGATGACTGGGCCCGGACGACTAGATCCCCGATACCTAAACCTCATCTTTTTACTTTACTCGCTCCATCTAGGGTTGTGGCGGATGGAGATGGTGGTGTAGAGTAAAGTGTTCTATGCAGTCAAATCTTGCTTTAAGAGTATGGTTCAGCAGCAGCAAAAATATTGCGATTATCAGATTTGGGACGTTGAAGCATATGTATACCGGCACAGCTAACCTTTGATATAGTGAAGAGTCAAAACGTTTTGAAGGCCTACTCGACTCAGGACCAATTGTTTGAGGTCCAGTTCATTTGTCTGAGGCCCAATCATCTGGGACCCAGCTGTCCAAGGCCCAGTCATACTAGAATGTTCTTTGGCCTGTACATAGGTTGCTCTCTCACATCATGACATCCAAATCAGCCACCTCAACATTGGCGGCAGGAGGTTCGACTCCACCACCTTTCGCGCCACATTGGCCTCGCCCATTGGTCGCCTCGTCTTCAAAGCAGACAAGACGCTCCAAGTCAGTGAGAATCACTGCATGGATCCCGCAGGCTGCATGTGTGGCAACATCGAAATAAGGGAAACAGTCTGTTCCATGCCTTCAACTAGCTGTGACAAAAGTAGCAGGTGCTCCGGAGGCCTCAAGTCCAAGGAGCACTGCTGCTACGACATCTGTGGGGCCATTATTCGCATCTATACTTACGGGGAGAAGATAAAACAGTCGCTGCTTGAAGACGTGGCAGCAGATTTGACTGCACCAGAGCAGAAGTCATCCATGGCAGAGACTCTGGACCTCAGGGGAACTTTAGGCGGCGGAAATGGAATGAAGAAGGCTCTCCCCAGTGACGTTGACTTCTCTGTCAGCAGGGTGGGCACAGAGGAGTACGAGATGATCTTCGTGGACAGAAACGGCAACGTCCACAATGCCATCCAAACTGCGAGGCAGGCCTACAATATCTTGGAGGCGACTTTCTTGGGCGCCTCTATCTGGGTGGAGGAATCCGGAGTCTCTCCACCGTCAGCGCTGACAGCTGTTGGAGAAGTCATGGGAACTCTCTTCGGTCTTGCAGTTGTCCTGGGCCTGCTCTATGGACTTAGCCGGGCGTGGACTTCCTCACCGGGACTGAGTGCTGCGGGTGTGGCCCGGTCCCTGGCCGTCAGATTGAGAAGGAGTGGCAGCAGTGACGACTTCACCGGACAGTTCCAGTTCAATCGCTTCTCCGGCCAGGGGGAAATAAGAACAGGTATGGCTACGAGCGTGCAGCACTTTGTGAGGATCTGAGTAAAACTGATTGAGGTGCTCGTCCATAGGCGACGACGGCAGAGTTGAGGTGCTCGATCCTGTGACCATGACCATGAGAAGGCTGGAGGAAGAGGAAGGAGTGGTGAGGTCTTTCTCCAATCCCATGGCTGAACTGGCCGTTGAGCCTTGTCTGGAGTCAGAGTCTGACTTGGCCAGGAAGCCCCAAGCGGAGCGGCTTGGCGCCCCATTTGCAAAGCTTATCAGCATCGTGGAAGATGACGAATCAGTCACCATGGACGAGCACTCGAAAGATTACGACAAAGACCAGACCTCGACAGAGGACCTGGATGCGTCGGCACCTCTTCAAGAGGCTGCTTCTGCTTTAAGTGATGACCAAAAGCCTCCCCCACTTGATTTGGAGCCCCAGGAACCCCTGAGCAGTGACGAACAAAAGCAGGTGGACACACCGGAGGTCGAGGAGGGGGGTGATCTATTCTTGATATCAATCTAAACGCCTGTGCATCCGTACATTGACAGGAGCATATGCAGACTCTGACTTTTAGGGGGTAACCTTGTTGACTTAACTGAGCAGGAATTTCTACATATTTATAACTGACATATTGTATACATCTGTGTTTGTATATTTTTCGGTAATGGCATAAAAGCGGGGGCCCATTTCGGGGGCCCATTTGCCATCTCCTTGACGCTCACCCTCCATTCGCCCCTGCATCAACCAGGCGACGGACAAGTGGAGTCCCAGGGTATGGAGGATCCCTGGGCATTAGCGAAATTGCGACCGGAAAGTTGTTACGAGAATGGAACAGCAAATACAGTGGAACACGCTTATAACGATCACCGGATATAACGGCTTTTAAACAACTATTTCGTCATCCCATTCTCCACAGACATCAAATGACGTTACAGGAAGCTCCTTCCTTAGCTCGGTTAGGTCATTCAGCCTACATCTGAGCTTGATTGCACTTGGTCACAGTGGGCTCGCCATTTAATGATACAGTCCACTACCCTAAAACTGTCGATGACTATTGTTATATCGAGTACTGTGTCTAAAAACATGAAACTTAAGATGACGTCGTTACATCGAGAATTGACTGTTCATGTAGGTTGAATTGCGCAAAGTGCAGCCTCAAGTGCATTCCAGTTGGCTCTTGAGGCCTTATCCTCGCTTGATCTCCTCTTTGGGCACCTCATTTTTTCTGACGGATTAACCCATTTCGATCTCCTTCACCTACTGACCTCACTTGGACTTCACCGTCTGCCTGTTGTGGTTCAGAGGAATCAGGTGGAATCGTCCTGGAATTGCCAGTTGCAGGACCCTGTTTTATTCATCGGACTCAGCAGTCATGTTCAGCCGACCGAATGAATGTAGACATCTACCTACGTGGGGTCATCGAAGTGGGTGTTTACCCACTTGAATACTGTGTATACGTACACACTGACGGCTACATTGACTTCTTTGTTTTCTTTCTGCGTGCTGTATTTGTTGCCAGACTCCGTTTGACTCCATTCCAGTCAGATGGAACGAAGAATTAATCGGTCTTCGGATCTTGTCTCTGTCTTTAAACTTACATAAGGCTGTAAGGTCAACGTTTCAAGTTATATAAATAAAAAAATGAGACCTGTGCTAGTTATACAGTATCTAACAATTTTCCAGCCCCCCAAAATGGACATTTTCAAACTGTCTCAAAATGTGTGCAGCATTCACTTAATCTTAAACAATGCTATTGGAGCCCTCGTTCACATCCAAGGCTGTTATGACGTCGAGAATCGTTGTGAGTCCGTTCGAAATGTCAGTGCAGTGGGGAAAGCGCGAACATCGAACCGGTAGTCGCTGCGATCGCGCCAAGACTGGACTTTCCTGGCTACATCACCAGACTGAAGTTGGGAGCAATGTCTCACTTGCCTCAACCAGTCTCGGCTTCGACAAGCTGACGTCAGATGACCACTTTCTTGTTAGACCGTCCACTCATGTGCTACAACCTCGTCATGCACAATTCGAACGTTTCCTCCGAACCTAACTCAACAGTTTGCCAAAGGTACAATTTCTGACCCCCTGGGAAAGCTTAAGCCTTGCTTCGAGCTGTCCCATCAGATGATATGGGATTTCTCTTGAAGCAAAGAATCTGGGGTCTCGTGGCAAAAAACAGTGACTGCTGCTTTGTTTTTACATTTATTAACTGTCCCCAAAGGTCTTTGGGATCTTGCCCAGCCTCTTGGTGGCCAGGGTATAAATCATGGATTGACACTCTGTTTCAAGGGACCAAGTATTTTGACCTACCCTCTACATCACCAATCTTTGCCCATTAAGTTTTACTGACAAGGTTTTCTCCGCAGCAAGTTAACAATTTAGCAAGTATCATTCTGTGCAGTGAGTCATCAGTCACAAGCTTTATTCTCATTGCTACGTACGACACTTTCAGAAAGTATGCGTTACAGTGAAGGTTGGCCTTTATTATCACTCAGTCTGACTTGAGAAGATCTCCTCGATATCTGAATCCATCGTGAATGTTACAATCGACAGTCTAATCTGACCTCCTAAACTCTCCCTTAAAACCATCAGAGAATAGTCTGAAAGTTGCAAAAGCACCGTGAAAATTTGAAATCGGCTAGAATATGGGCACAACCTTACCAGAAATCATTGTATAGATGTTTTGGTTGAGTGGCCCACTGTAGTGCAGACCCTTGAGGACCCTGATGTCCTCTGCCTTGGCCATCAGATCAAAGATCTTCAGCTCTCCAGCTCTTTGCCTGGGCTGCCCCAGGAACGACTGGAGCAACAACAACCGGTCATTGTGGATCTTAGCCCGCTGAAGCCCGGATCCGACGGACGTACGCACCCGGATGAATTCAGAGGATGAGGAAGAACCGCACAACGAATAAATATGCAACATCAGTTCGTTCATGGCATTCGCTGAAGGGCGACAAAAATGAAATGAAAAAAAAGTGTATGAGAAAAAATCACACAATTTTTCGCGCTCACCCTCCTTGATGCCGTACACAAAGAAGCTCTCGGAGGCTGCAACCACCGGGCTGTGGTCCGAGAAGCTGATTGTCTTCAGCAGATCTCCCGAGTTCAAGGAGTGCAGGTTTGCCACGCTGGAGCTGTCGCTGGTCGAGTAGACGACTGCGGCGTACCAGGTGCTGACTAGGAGGTCTCGCAGGCGGTCGGCAGCGTAAGATAGGCCTTTGGTGGCCCACAACGTCTGGCCTGCATAAATGTACAGATACATATGTGTAGAGCTGGCTGGGAAGGAGAGGGAGGGTCAATCAGGGGAGAGTTTTTTCTGGGCGTGACAGCTTAAGGTTTTCTTTTTACCTTTTTTAAAGTCAAACATCTGCAAGACGCCATGCCTGCAAGCCATGATTAGCTTGGACCCCACGACCTTCTGCTGCCTCCCCTTGGGATCGCAGTCGTGCGGAAACACTGACTCCACCAGTCCGAGAGGTTTCATCCGCAGAATCTGCGGTGACCCGGACGGACTTATCCGACTGAGCCTGAGCAGCATGAAGTCTTGACCGAGTTTCTTGAGGCTCAAGACTTCAGCGTCTGCAAGCATCTCCTGGGCATGTAACTGTTTGTTCGAATGCTTGAGGACTCATGCTGTAAACTCACCTTGTATGATGAACCTCTTCGTTCCCCTTTGTATCTCCACGCCTACTTCTTCCTCCAAGGTCTGCCGGTTCAAGGTCATCACTGAGTTGTCGGCCAAGAAGATGAAGATGAACTCTTTGCTAGTCTGGACGTGGACGATGGAGAAGGGGAACTCCTTGTCCAAGCTGTGGATGATTCGGCCCGACGTGTTTAACAAGTATATGGTGCACCTGCAACAATCAGTGACAAAAAACAGTGCACACGTTTGCTATTGTTGTTAGTAGCGGTGAAGTTGCACGCCCGCCGACCTCTTTTGGCCGTGCTTTGTGGACATGATCACGATGTTGCTGCTGCAGTCGACGAAGCTGACGTTATTGATGTCGTCAAAGTCGCTCCAGCGGAGTCTGTTGCTGCTGCCCCAGGTGTAGGCCAACCTCTTGGACTCCAGAATCCTCCGGGACAACGGGCTGGACATCAACAATGTGGACACGAGGGATCTGCGCCATCTGGCACTTACCCTCATGCAGCTGAGAATAAGCAGAAAAGAAAGTGTCAACGTTGGCGCCTTTCGAAGGTGCCTGGCATGCCTCACCTGATGAGATCTTGGAAGCTGAGCAACTTGAGGAAGATGAACTCGGTGAGATGCGGCAGCGACCGGGAGGTGATCAGCGTGGCCAGCGCCGATTCGTACTCGTACTCGTCCGTGTCCAGCATGTTTTATCCTCACGAAACTGTGACTGTCGCGCTTCTCGTTTGCTCGATTTTTTTCCTTCGCTATTGATTTGCGTTCGTTGTTTTGTCAATAATTTGACATTTTAGTCACGCCAAAGCTTTCTGCTCTGTGCTTGCTTGACGGAGGACGCGATCCGCGCATGCGCACGTCCACAAGGAGGGCAGCAACCTAGCTCGATCACTCGTGCACGCCTTGTCCACGTCGTTGCACGCCTGCTGCCTGGTGCACGTCGACTGCCCGGCTCACGCGTGCAACTCACGCGTGCATGAGGAAGCGAGAGCAATCGAGCGTGAACCTATGTGCGTAACCCTGCGTGCTTGTAGACTCTGCGCAGAGGGGACCGACAGATGGACACACACAGACAGACAGGCAGACTTTCAAGGACTCGGAATGTGGAATTTCTCTTTCCACAAACTTGCAATTTCAGCAAGTCCAAGTTTAAAGTTGTGACAAGGAGGGGCCTCGAAACTGAGTACGGAAGCATTTATTTCCTCCGAAAAACATCAAACCATCTCTGTCACACGTTTAAGGGCACGCTCACCAAGGCCGATTTCATCAATGTGATGTGGAGCGAATGAAATTAATCTTCATGAGGTCGAACTAACTCAATCCTTACCTCATCTAATGCAACTCAATCTCATCTAACATCACCGTAGCCTTTATAATACCAATTTTTGGCTATTGAAGTATAAATTGTCTTCCTGCACATCTTCGGCAAGAGCAGCACAACTCGAAAAAAATCATCAATGACAAAATCATGTGTTAGTGATGCGTCAATGATATATTTTCTGTCTCAAGCACAAAAGGTACACATAGCAGGAAGAGATTGAACATCTTTCCTCGTGGCGTCTTTGGCATAAACATAAATGCTGTCTAGGTAAGCTGATCACAAAATAATGGTCAAAGGAGGCTAAAAAAAAAGTGACTATCACTGCGTGACAGAGTAGTTGACATGTTGGAGGAAGGGCAGGACTTCGTCATCCATATTTGGGTAGACCAGGACCTTCATGAACTCCTGCTTGAGCCTCTTTTCTAGCTGCCTCATGACTGCAGCCAAGGTGCTCTCGTACTTGCCCAAGCTGCGGCCGCCAAAGCAAGGACGTAGCGCGAGCTCAAGTTGAGGAGGACGACGAAAACCATACCTGCAATGAAACTTCATCAGTACAGCAAAGAAGCTGAGCATACGCCAAGCGTCAATGAAACGGGAAGTAAAGACTCTATGTCTGTGCCAATTTTGGCACCTACTTTGCACTACTCATGTTAATCTACTTTGTGTCAGGATAGTCCTCTAATATGTCTGACACCTCCAAATTGCTTTTCAACTCCAGCGTCACATCCTCTTGACATCTCGTGCTACAGCACAACAGATTAAATAATAATGTGTTCTTGCAAACACCCAAGATCGAGACTTAGTCAGCAGAGGTGGTTATCTTGAGGTGCAAAGTCGTCATTTTTCCAATCTGTTTTGGTCTTGAAAGCCAGAAAGTAAAATAGTTGAGCGTAAAGCAACAACCCTAGTCATTTTCGTATTAAAACAAGGGAAGACTCGAATACTGTACACGTATTTACAGTTTGTATCCGTTAAGGCTGGCTTGACTACATTTCTTTTCTCTTACTCCATTGGTCTCTCCTAGCTGCCCTAAGGAGGCCGACCCCTTCAACTCCACCAGCCTAAACGTGCCCTTAGTCTGGGCAAGAGTGGACAGAAAAGGGAAGGCAAGTTGGGAGACCAAATCAGAGGAGCAAAACCCACCAAATTCTATCTGACGGTGCAGGTGGGAGGTTGACTGTTAGGGTTCCCTTGACCACGTGAAGCTGGAGTTGCAACGTGATGTTCCGGCTCGTGATGTTCTTCTTCACCCACTCGCTCTCCGCCACCTTGGCCACAAACTCGGACCTGAAATCGAGAGTGACGCTGTGTTCATCAAGAGCGAAGCGAAATGTGTGCAAGAGGTGCGCTGGATGCTCGTGGTGTCAACTCGACTAGAGGACACGGAGGTCAAGCAAGTCTTATTAGCACGAACGGTTGATGTCTTAGGTGCTCAATATCCTTTGATGAAGTTATGGGTGGAAAATTTTAAGGCAACGTCATACTGAGTAAACGCTTGACCCATTTATCAGCATCCCTCCAGATTTTTCATTACTTCGAGTCATGTTCGTCTTCCTACGCCACTTGTAGAGAGATATACTTTCATATACTAATATATGCATCGCCGCATATAAGCATCAGACACTTATGTGCTTCAATTTCTCTGGAAGCGAAATAAATGTACCAAGGAAATTGCAACACTTAAAGCATCAATAATACATACAAGCAATAGCTTGCAAGCATCAAACGTGGCCTCGAAACGAACGACGTGTTCTGGAGAAGAAGGTCCCTTTAGAGCATCAAAACGAGCTGCTGAAGAGAGATTCAGCTACGTTTTAGCACGTACAGGGTGTGCGCGAACCACCATGAATCAGGGTTAAGCCAGTCAGTTGTCGATACTTGAATCCTTTTTCGGCTGTTCTGAAGGTTGAGGTTCTTTTCGACGGTCATTATGGAATTAAAGGTGATCGCTTCTCATTTCAGCCTGTCTGTCAATCCTATAACGTACCTATGCGACTATAACAGTCACTACAGATGTAACGGAACTAGCTGAACCAAAGTGATGCATATATCAGTACTTGACGGTTGAATGAGGCCAGGGGTGTAGTTATACCAAAAACTCACTTGAGCAGGCCTTCCAGCATCCTCACCCGGAACCCCGAGCCGTGAACCTGAGCCTCAACCCCCGTGGGACCTCCGGCAAAGTCCAGGTTCTCTTGATTGTCTGGCAAGTCGTCATCCTCCTCAGCAGAGTCCTCTTCGTCAGAATCCACAGTGGCAGCCTGACGACTGAAAAGAAAGGCTTCATCAACCAACCAATTCGCAAGCCTTTTTGCAATCTCTGTACCTATCTGAATGTTATGCGGGAAAAATCTCGCCTGTCTGCGTTAGATCGTCTGCTCAGCTGTACAAGTTAGAGAGGATATTCTACTGCCAATTCTATTCCCAATGGTGTCTTTAGCCCCAGCTTTTTGCCTCGCTTGCTGAAGCTCCCGAAACTAGATCCAACAAAGGTCTATAAGTTCGGCTAAGCCTCAGTCCTCTGAGAATCTCTAACCATATATTTAAAGTTGTAAAGCCTCTTGACGCTTTCTTGAGAAGTGAGTAATGTCGAAGTTCGAATGGATTCATGATTTTCCGAAGTTAAAATTCAAGCCTTGTTTAAGTTCAAACCTTAACCCTCTCCCTAAACGATCTTCGCTTTTAACCACTATTCGTGTGAATCTTTGTGCTGTCTTGCCTAGCCAATTCCTGGGCCTCCCTGTCAGGCTCGTCCTTTCCGGGGAGTCTGATGCCCTGAGTTTCGACCGTGGCCTGGCAGATGCCGTCGTATTCGATCTCCAGGTCGGCCCAGAGGCCAAGGTCGTCCTGCCAGGGCAGGGAAGTAGACAGAATCTGAGGCAGGCGCTGGCCCAGGTCCAACGTCGTCACGGACACCTCTTCAAAGTACTGAGCGATCTGGAAATATCCGAGAAGCAAACAAAGATTTCTTTCATGCTCAAGCAGTAGTCCAAAAATTTATAGTATGTGCAAATATACAGGAATGCACGTGACTGGGGCACCAATCACTTCCTAATCTGTCAAATGTCATTAACACGAGATGTTAATGCACTGGCATGAAATGTAGCACATGCAACTTAACACTTATGTGAAGGCCGTTCAACAAAGTGCTAACCTTTATTTTAAGGCATCTAACAACCTGGGTCACCTTGCATCGTACCTTCACTTTGAGCAGCTTTCGGGTAATTTTTTCCCTGAGAAGGTCGACGAAGCCTTTGGAGTTGTGCAGGTCGTGCCATAGTCTCGCGCCGAAGATGTTCAGGAATGCGACCTGGGATAGCAATGTCATACTTTACTAGACAGAAGTCATTTTTAAATGAGAGAATGATGAAGTCTTACGTGCGTCAACTGAGATCACATCTCCTGGCCTGGTTATCAAGCCGAGGTCTGGACCACCCGCCCCGTCAACAATGGGCTTGAAAATGGGTGGTCCAAGCCCTGTTCAATCAGTCTAAAGATTAATCATTTCTCACCTGTTCTCTGGCAATTTGTCTCTTGTCCTCATCCCCTCGAGTCATGAGTTGGACTTTGCGCGCAGCCTCCGCATGTCGGGCCTGGAGGAAAGCACAGGTTGTTCACACACTTATTATCTGTTGCTTGCTTGATTTATACCTGGAAGTAATTTTCCATGAACATCCTGAAGTTCTGTTCCTTCTCCTTGAACGTCTCATAGTGGGGGTTGGTCTGCTGGTTCCAGTCCTGCGTGAACTTGGAGCCCACGGTCAGGCGGTTAAACCACTCCTCCTTTTCTCTGCTGGTGCGAGCAAACAGGTAGAAAGTCTTGCTCTCCTCGCCCAAGACCTCGAAGTCATCCAAGTTCTTTTCCTCGGATCTCTTTTCAGTCTTGTCCTCATCAGAGGGCTGGTTGCATTTCTCCTCCGATTCGCCAATGACCTCTTCCTTCTCCTCCTCCGGTGCTTCTTTCGTGGTTGCTTCAACAGGCTCTGAGGAGCAAGAGCAGACATGCTTCATAGCAATGTAGCTTTCAGTGGCCTTCAAGGCCGAGCATGCAGTGATTGGAAGACATCAGCAGGAGGCATTTTTCTTTAGTGACTCTACTCTAAATTGACACTCATTCGGCTTAAGGTAAACTATGCCACAACTAAACCAAGGCTCCTTACCCGAGTGTCCAACGGACTTCCAAATTTCCGTCCTCGCGGGCTGCTGAAGCAGATCTGACAATCTCACAGACTCAAGGTTCTGCTGCTGATGCTGCTCCTCGTCCTTGGCCGCTACTGGATCGGGGACCGACTCTGGGTTCGCTGGGACCCTGGAGTCCTCCTCTTGGTGCTTGCGCGCGTGCGTACGCACCCGGATTGGGTACTTCTTGCTCCACACCCTGCAGCGGGTAGCGATATGTATGTGGAAATGCAGCAGGTTCGGATGCGATGTTTTGTACCTTTTGGACGGCAGGTTCTCCGGGACGAGTTCGATGGCGCAGTTGGTCAGGTCGAGGAGTTCCTTGTGCTCCAGGAACGCGACGTTTTCAGGCTCAATATCATCGTGCATCCGCCTGAGGGGCAAGTTCCTCCTAGGGAATCTAAGCTCCACCCACGGTCCGTGAAGCATAAGGCGGACACTCATGGTGCGGCGGACGTCATACGTCAACGGGTCGTAAGGGCCGTTCTTGCAAGGCCACATGTTCATCCAAGTCTACAAAAGAAAAGAAAGGTCTCAACACTTTTACTCATTTCTCTAGCTTGAGGGACACTTGACAGAAGAAGTGGTCTTTTGCAGCCTTTGTCAACCCCCGAGGTCATGCCCGGCCTTTTTGGAGTTTTCTACACGTTCGTAACAGGAATCCAACAACTTGGACACTTCATAGGACTTGGGGAAAGGTAAGAACTTTCCAACAATTGAATTTTGCTTCAGAAACTTCGACTCATAGAAAGCCGTTAATCAGAAGTTTTGCAGAACATTGCAAAACTGTATTTGCAAAAATGTCTTTGCAAGACTTCAGTTCGAAGTTTCAGACTCGTTTACATCCATATTCTCATAGAAATCCTGACTCGTGAAGCCAAATGTGGCCATGTTTAGAGCTGAAAAACCTTACGTATTTCCTTTCTAGTTCCTCTTGTATGATGATTGCCTTCCTCTTTGGCACCCTCTTCGGCAAATTCTCCACAAATTTGTTACCAGAGGTCGGAGCGTAGAAGGCCCAGACGGCGACCCCAACCAATGCCCCGGACAGCAACGAACCAGTCAAGAAGCCCACGAACCAAGTGGGCAACGGCAACAGCTGTATCAAACAAGGAAAAAAGGACAGGTTGGCAGAAAAATATGGGAAACCTCAAGCGAGTAGAAACAGGCAGATGTTGCATTTTGTCACAACCACAGAGGTGTCAAACCGTTAGGGTGCCCTCATATGACGATCCTCACTCTTAGGATGTCCATACTTTCAGGCAATGCAGTGCTCAAGTTTCTACCCACTCATAGGTCTTTGTCAAGGCAGGCTAAGTTCTCACTTGTATGAAGGAAATGATACAGATTGGCAGAGCTGCCGTCCACCAATAGTATGTTGAGGTCAGCGTCTCTTCCGTTTCATCCTCGCCATCTTTTCTGTCCTCGCCCATACAGAATTCGTCTTCGTCGTCATCCTCGGTGGGGTCGAACACCAGTCGCTCGTCAGCCTCCATCGCCTCCTCGACCTGGTCGCAGGGGAATTCCTGCACAAAAGATTCAAGCCGTACATGAGAGTAGTGATTTATTAGTCACCGACAGGACTGGAATGACACAACAACAGCAAGTCTTGGACTTATTCGTGACAACTATTTTGGTGTCATACCTGATTCGGAGTGTTGAGTTCGGTCGTCGTCTCCGCGAACGGGTCCTCCGAAGCCGTCGGCGACCCAGGGACCTCGTTGTTCTGTGGCGTCTTGCCCATCAAGCCCAACATTCGCGTGCGCAGAGAGGACCTGAAACAGGCCGACATCATTGAACATCAATCAGGTCTCGCATTCAAGGTTCATCTTCAAGGTCAATGAGATTCTGAAGAAGCTCCTTAATATGGGGTCTCCTTGAGATCATCAATGAGATCCTTAATGTGATTCACAATGAGGCATTCAAAGAGATCCACCAACAGATTCGTCTTTCTGTCTCCTTTTAATTTAAGAGTTGTGACTCTCTCACTTGGTTGGTGTTCCTGTCTTTGAGTTAGTCTCGTTGATCCGTGATCCTTCCAGTTCTTTAGTCTCTCCAGGAGTAGGAGTGGCTGCAGGGAGAACAAAAGATGCGTCGCTATCAGAATAACCGAGAACCTTGTTCAAACTTTACCGGTGGCGGCCTTCGACTTGTCCAAGAACGAGAACGTGAATCTCCTCCTCTCTCTCGTTGGACTCCTCCCTTCACCCTTAACTACTGGAGTTTTCTCCTCCTGAGGGCTACCGTCGAAGGCCAGCGAGCGAAACACAGGAGTCCTGAAATGTTTGGCCATCTATAACGTTCAAGCTGTTGTTACACTTGAAGAACATGCAAGTCGTGATATAACTTATGGACGTCGGTGACGGTTGACAGCCGACATGGACAGACAGGGTGACAAAAGTATTTCGACCCCTTTGAGATCGTCTTAAGATAACTATAGGTGTGAACAAATGTGAATTTCGCATGTGGTGACCCGAAACAAGTTCTATAATGATGACTTCCTGTGGGCTGATCTGGTCTTGACAGCTAAATGCTCCTCCTTGACCAACGAGCTTTGCTGCATATCTTTAGATCACCTTTCCTGTGCACTGAAGACCTCAGTCTGAGGTCATGTGAGTGATCAAAGTTCGTGAATGTCATACCTGCTGTCGGCCTCATCAAAGTTGGCTATGAGAGGCAGGCTCTTCACTGAGAATTCTTCTTCATTCCTTTCTTCTTCGTGGGGCAAGATCAATGACGCGGATCCATAGGCTCTTTTGTCCAAGTTTCCCCCTTCAGAGACGGAGTGAGACAGCTGGACTTCGGAGGAGGACAGCTTCTCCTCGGCATCACTGTCAGTCAGGTCGAGGCTGCTCTGAAGTTGTTGCTGTTGTTGTTGCTGCTGCTGCTGCTGCCTCCGTTGCTCCCTTTCGTGCTTGTACTCCGTGTACTTCTCCTCCACGGTCCTGGCGATCCGACCTCTGACCTGGTGCAACCAGGAATGCGAAGAATTTGCAGCCGCTCCAGGACTAGGCTGAGTTGGAATTTTTTAAAGACTGCGCTACTGAGTAGGACAATTCGCAACAACACCCAAACTGACAAAATTGTTACTGACGAATAAGTCTCTGATCAAGTATCAATGAACAATTCAACATTGAAGTTTTGGCTCCCAAACATAGGCAGTCTTTAAAAAACCTGGCACTGGTCAGGAAAGCTCATGCTCAGCAGGCTTGACTCGCCTATTCATAAAGAAAAGAAGTTATTATAGCACAAACATAAACTAAAAAATACAGTACAATGTACGATGAAATTATCCTTAAAAATAAAAAGCTGGTGGAATCTTTCCCGTAAACACTGGCTTTTCTCAGAAAAGTTAGCTTGATCGTGAGCAAAGCTTGGAAAAGCTCTGCCACGAGCATCTTTCGAAGGTACTTTCGAGCATAGGAAATCTCACTTTCTTTCGGGCTTCCCGACAGCGACTGCGACTGCTGTTGTTGATGCTGAGAGGCTGCCGCCAGACTGGTGAGGCCGACACCGTGTCCGACACCATGTCCAACCCCAACTCCGACGACACCAGCATTTGGGGACGAGGAATTCGGCGCCAAACGGGCAAACTTGGTCAGAATCGCCTCCTTCAGCGGAGAGGGTTCGCGCAAAGAAGAACTAAAATAAATTGTAATTTCCGCAAGTTACATCTATGTCTGTTCTAAAGCAAACTTCCTTTCTTTTTCTTCCAACGATCACTACAAAATGGCCGAATGCAGTTCTGAGAGGCCATTGGAAAAGAAGCAGAAGTTGAAATCAGTCTACCTCGTGCTGTGTACTGCAAGATAGAGGCCATTCGTCATTGTTCAACAAGTCACTCTACACCTCCTGTGAAGCCAAAAGTTTGCAGGCTCCCGAGCAATAAAGGCCGTAGTAACAGCATAGCTGACTGGCCGAAGAAATGGGTGTATTCTGTAAATAAGTTTTACAAAGTCAATATTACAGTCAACCCTCGATCTCTGCAAGTTCAATTTTTGCAAGAAATTCAATTTCTGCAACACAATTGTGGTGACAGTTCCTTTGTGTACTAAAATCAATTCATTTAGTGCAAATATCCACACGCTTCAATTCTTGCAACTGGTCATGTGTCAGAGAGAGCTGCTAACTTCTGCTGCTCTGTGGTTGTCATCACTGGCCAGGCATGCATGCATGCAAAGCAGGCAAAACAAAGATGTTGACTGTCCGTTAACCTCCGTGCTACGGTCTGGCTATTCACATACACCCCCAGAAGTGTCTAGTACTACGCAGTACAACCGCTTTATTCATCCAAGAAATCTACTGCACTGCTTGAACGGTTGAGCAAGTGAACTCCAGCAGAAGCTCTGTTTGAAAACTTTTGACCCCCTCACTCCTGAACCACTTCATGACACATTACCTCCTATCAGGTGAAGCGTCTGTCAGCACTTTTGCTCCTTGCAGTCAGCCAAGACATTGCACCTTCACATCACCTTTACAGGTTGTTTGCTAAAAGTACTGAAAAGTTGCAGTCAGTAGATTTCGTGTTTTTATCCTGGTTGTGCGTTAACTGTTGACTTCAGGTTTTTGTGATGATCAGGGCCTCCGATGCAAAAATATCCACATCAAAGCCTCGTGTGTCACGACCCTTGGGACCACCAGGTCACTGCCCCAGTCTTCAACTAGGCAGCACGTTGGATGCAGTCACCTCTTATAGAATAAAAGTGGAATAGGATGGACGTTACAAGGATTAATATTTCTTTTATTAATTATATATCAAGAGATTTGTGGAGGTTAGAACAGAGTTTCCTCCAACCTACGTACCCTTGAGGTCAAAAGTTTGCGTCCAGGAAGGAGAAAAAACAGACCCTAATGACTACAACTTTTCAGGACTAGTGACCAGTAAACCATCAACAGTGACGTAAGGTGCAATGTCCTGGCTGACTGCAAGGAGCAAAAGTGCTGACAGATATTTCACCTAACAGAAGAGTGTAACATGTTACTGCGTAAATTAGGGGGTCAAAAGTTTGCATGCAGAGCTTCCATCTTAGTTCACTTGCTGATTAGCACAGTATATTCCTTGTATGAGGTGCAATGGTTGCACTGGTTATTTCTGCTCATTAGGTCAAATATACATTTAAAAAAGACATACGCTGTCATTGCAGTTTTTGCTACACAAGCATATGAAACGTTTTGACTCCAACTGTACGTGAATGCAACACAATGATTTTGCTCACATGCTGTGGTCTCCTGGCGTGGATTGTTCGCAGCTGCCCACGGAGGAAGAGGCGCTGTTGCTGCTTTCCTCCGGCTTGGCCGGGGTGTCGATGGGGTCGGAGATCACAGCAGCTGGGAAAACAAGAATAGTTAAAAAGTGGTGAAAACCTGTCTCAGGAGGAGAAACGAAAGATTGGAAGAAACTCAAAAAACACCCATTAAGAATGTTCTACCTTGTTGCTGCTGCTGTTGCACAAGTTCGAACACAGTGACTTCCTCTGAGCTGGCCTTGCTGAACCTGACGGCCTCAGGAAAGGTTTGGTGGCCTTTCAAAAGTTAATAGATGGAGGATAGAGAAAAAAGGGGTTGCACATTGAAAGGGTTAAGGGTCATGCACACCGAAAGCCACAGATCTACCGACGAGCATGGAGTCATTTTACAAGGCATAAACATCACAGAGAAAGAGATAAATCAGTTGTTTTAGTAACTGCTGATGTTAATAATACACCGAGACGAGGCCATCTGCACTGCATGCAAATTCACAATGTAGCAGGGTGAGGCATGTGTCACTTGATCAAAGCAGTTTGCGACAAGTTTTATTACAATGAAGTGATCTGAGTAAAGCAGGAGGGGTTTCAAGGCTTTTGAGATATAAGCGAAGCTAGCGGAGTTACCAGACTTGCCCGGGTTGAAGACTAAACTAACGCGAGCCCGTGCGCTCCACGCCATTATCCCCTCTGTATCCCCGGGCTTTGCATTGGTATCCCCGAGTGGCTGTCCGAGTATCCCCACTGTTCAAACGCCCGCACTAATATTCGTGTACGCGCATACGCTCGTCCTCGTCCTCGTGCGATCTCGGCCTCGGCCTCGAGCAACCTCGGCCTCGTGACGGAGCGAGCGGCCTCGCAGTGTTCTTTTTTTCTATTGAAACTGGATAATCCACTGACCTGCGCATGGCCAGTGTGCGCACGCGTGTGCATCGATTTGAGTAGGGGCATCCCGACAGTGACTGCTTGACATATGTGCATAATATGATATTTCATACATGTAACATTACTCATATAAATGTTTCCTCGAGGAATGAATGACCACATGTCACCCAAAGCAGCTTTACCCTACTGACTGTTTTCAGCCAGATGTTGATTTTGTCTTCCAGTACACAGACCAGTCAAGATTCATCAGAGCTTTCTTCAAACATGTTCACTTGTTCACCTGAAGAAACATTTATTTTTCTTGAAAGCAAAAAAACAAGCCTGAAGCTAAAAACATCTGCCTCACCCTGAAGAACCGATGCTAATGCAAAGGGGAGCTTTTTCTCATGGGGATCTCAAGCAAAGTGTTGGTTAAATGTTATGGGTGTTAACGTTGTTTGTCCAACTCACCCTTAAACTTCCCCCCCAGCCTCTCGGCCAGACTCTTGGTGGCGCTCATCCTGGAGGACGAAGAGGATAATGGGGAGGCCACGACATAGAGAACCCTCAAGGAAAACTCGGTCTGTCAATTTTTTACTTCTCTCTGCTGCTGCTTCCTGTCTTTCTTCTTCTAGTAAAGATCAGCAGTTCGTGACCAGAAAAATTTTCCTCGAAGTCACCCAAAACGAAAAAAAAGAAGAGGCGAAGTCCGCGATGACGTAGCACGTCATCTCGGGACGAAGCCCAAGTCTTTCAAAATTAAAGTTGCGTCTTATGTTGGACCAAGCCACGAACATGGCTTCATTGATCTCGGGCTCATCGGAAACATGTAGAGGTTGCTGCACCTGTTCCCCTTTGTCAAAATGGAGTGACGGTGCACACAAGTAGCATATTTCGAACCTTCCGCCGAGAGATCATATCTGCTCTGTTCTTGAAGATGAGAGACACTAGTACAAAACAGTGCCTCCCTACGTCCTCTTCACTGTACAGATGTGCTTTCTGAATGTCAGGTTGCTTGGGTTAGATTAGTATTAGGTCCATGGGAAGTCCCACTTCGTTAAAGAAAACAAAAGCATGGTTATAACTTAGGCACTGCAATGGCTTTCACTCTGATCAGAAAGTCAGAGTTATTGACATACTAAGATCTTGCCGTGACGAAACCACTTGCTGACCAATCTTGCTTTTGTTCTGTCATTGATTTCCCAGATTTCCTGGGTGAAGATACCAAACGTTGCATTGACTGAGTGTGGTCAGTTTTGTGAGGTCATGTGTCATGTCCATGACTGGCACCTGTTCCGTAGGCGAAAAGGTAAACAAACAGCAGCCAGCAGACGATGACCTCGGGCTTCGGGCACTGCAGGCCTTTGTTGTTGCTCGAGAAAAGCTGCTCGTACAGCTGGAGGCGCGGGCGCAGCAACTACTTCGCTTCCACTGCCTGCTACTACAGGGGTAGGGAGTGGAAAGAGAAAAAGTTCTGCTTGGCGCTCTCTCACCAGTCTTCTTCTCTCTCTTCTCTTTCTCTCTCTGTCTTTACTCATTGGGATCAAGAGACTTGCGCCCCGCAGATCGCGTCTCTCCCCGACACCATGGACAACCTCCGCGAGCATGTCATGATCAATCAGTTCGTGCTAGCCGCAGGCTGCGATCGCGAATCCGCCGCGAGATGCTTGACCCAGTCTGAGTGGCAGTTCCAGGTGAGACAGGGTAACGAAAGATCGACGACTACGACTAACCCTCTTTTCCCTCGACCGCCTGCAGACAGCGTTAAGCATCTACTTCCAGGAGGCGACGGTGCCAAAGACTCACGGAGGATACTCGGTATTATAATCGCCGGGACAATAGCCATAACCTTCTTGTCATTCTCGCCTTCCGCAGTTACTAACTCCGGCCAACACTCCGGCCACCCCTCCAAACTTTCCGGACGCGCTCACCATGTTTTCGAACATGTCCACCTCGGACAAGGGAGGCACGTCACTGACAGGTAGGACATTAAGAGCAGGGACCTCATCGGACTACATGGTCAGGTTAAAGATACTGCTTTTCATCTTTCAGGACCGAACCTGTCCCCGCGAGGCGTTTCTACTTCTCACACGCCACATCATCTTTCTCCTCGCTCGAGACAACCGCAGCCTCCCCAGTCTCCACAGCCTCCGCAGCAGTCGCAGCCACAGCAGTCTCAAGGAGGCTTCCCGCAGCCGATCGGATCCCCTATGAGAGGCGCTATCGTCATTGACAACGACCGCGACCCCCATCAAAGTCTAGGGGGTGATGACCACCTGCAGTTCCCCTTCGGGTCTCCGGGGACTCTCGGGCACTTCCCCGGAGAGCAGTCGACAGACACGGTGATACAAAATCTTGACCATGTTGTTAAGGAACATTTGTGATGAGCCAAAAGTCTTCTTCTCGTAGGGTCAGACGATGGGAGTCAAGAACACAAATACTTATGGAGTGATGGATTGTGACGACTTTTAAAATGATAACTTAGATGTCTTTGTTAAATGTTAATAATACATGCAGTATATCGTCGAGATAGCGAAGACTGTAGTCTTGTTAGTTTACAGTGGTTTGTAGCTACCTGAGCCCAAAGTTTGCAGTTGTTGTATTTCAAGATTGCGTGGTTAACATCTGGCGCTCTTATGCATAAAAGTGTGTGTCACCATCGTGTTGTGTATGTATTTGTGCTTCGTCGTGACCCTGGACAAGTCCGGAGTCTGGCTTGGCGTAGGGACGAGGAAATCTACCTGAGGGCCATCTCGTCCAAGTCACAAGCGTAGAAGTTTCTGAAGCCCGCATATGTGCAGGAGATCGGGAGCATCCTCTCGTCATGACCTAGTGGGAGGAGAACTGCCGTGACCGGACCCAGATGTTCAGTCGAGAATGACTTTTACCTTCCACCATGGTTCCCATTTGAGGACGCGGACGTCCACCTAGGGGCACCGCGACCGCCGCCGTTTGTCTCTTGTCGTATCCGTCCTGGTCCCCATCGCCCAGTCCCACGGGCGCTGCCAACTCTTCCCCGGAGCGTTTTCCAAAGCGGGTGGTGTAGAAGCCGGCGTTTCCTTTCTCTGCCAAGTACAACGAGTGCGTCATGAGCGACACGAGCCAAACCAAATGACAAAATTGCTAAAAGAGCCTAAATTTGGGTGTTTCTCACAAGAAGGCCAAAAGACCAAACCAAAATATCCCATTTCTTGAAGTGAAAGCTCTTCCAGCTACGAAATATAGTTTTAGTGCTGTCTTTCTTTAATGTCCTTGGCTTCAACTCTGCGATATTTGGCTCAAAATCGCTGCATATGCCAATTTCTCCGATTATGGCAAGTTTAGCAGATTCCTCTGTAGTACTTTTCCGGTACAAAGTTCTTCTGCTCGCAGAAGTTCTTCCCTGCTTGCTAGGAAGCACACTGCTGTGGTGTCCCTTGACCAGGGAAAGTCCCTTGGTAGGTGTCTCTTGACCAGGAAATGTCCTTTCCACGTATCACATGACCAAGGAAGATCCCTTTCTTCCTCACTAAGTATACTCACTTTCGTTACTTCTAAATCGGTAGAACCGACCTCGACTGCCCCTTTGGAACTTGAACGGCGACCTCTTCGTGTCCTCTGAGCAACTGCTCAGACTAATTGCTATAAGCAGCAGCAACAAGGTCAATAACGAGGAGGACATGCTGGAGATGGAAAGATCTCTGAGAGAGAGAGAAAAAATAATTGTAACGAGACAAATATATAAAATGTACTTGTATTTTACACAGATGAACTTACTTCTTGTCCCCCTTGATGCGAAGTCTCTGACACTCCTCGTTCATTGCTCTTGGTGTCTTTATAGAGATTGCTTTCTGCATTGAGCTATCTAATCCAGGAGTCCGCACTATCTCTGTCTCATCCTTGTTTGATGGATCTAATTCATGCATGCGCCGTTATGTTTGAGGGGAGGGGGTTTGGGTACCAGGGGGTGCATGGAAGTTTTCATGAGGTCCAGAGGAGCCCATTGGTGCAACGTAGACATTCTTGTCCAGTTAGAGCCTCTCTTCGAAGGGCCAACTGCAACTAAGTTGTGGCTCTCGACAGCGACACCAGGATCAAGAGGCAGGTCTGCGCTGCTGTGAACGCTGATCCAAAGGCGTCTGGAGGCTGTAGTCAGTGTCGTATAAGAATAAATTATCCTCATGACCGCAACATTGTCTCCTTACACCCGTTTTCGTTGTGGAAGCAGTGTTCCGTGTGACATAATATAGCTGACCGGGCCTTGTCAGTATAGCTGTGCAAGTAGGTGGCAAATTTGACTCCAGCGACTCTTGCTGGTCCAACAATGGCCCTCTGTGGTCCAAGTCCAACCTCAGGAAGATTTGCAACGTTGAATTGGTTGAAAGTACAACGGGCGAAGAGGGAAGCTGTCTCAGCGCGGCCCCACTGCATTGGGTCAGCACAGGAATCTTGTCCTTGCGTCATCTCTATGACTACGGTCGGGATCACCGTTGTTACCTGGAACTTTCGCACCTGATCCCTGCAGCTCTTCGGTCTTGGTGTCAGGATGTAATCCAAGAAGAAGAAGTTGTGATACGACCTCCTCAGCTCTTTGTCGATAGTCTTGTACAGGAAATATCTGTCATGTTCTTGAGGTCCAAGTGGCTGAGACGACAGCGGTCGTGAACCCCTCGGTCACCATGGCGGAGGATATGAAGACGCATCTCTCTAGTGTCAATTTCGCCTTCGCGAAGCAAAACCTCGCCATCCTCATGCTTCTGACAAGGAAAAAAAGTGCTTGTTCATTGAGTCCTCAAGAAGCTGAGCCCACCTACTCCCCCACCCTCTTCAGGGGACGTGGGTAAACGTTCCCGGCACCCCTCTGGTGCTGAACGTATACACATGCATGAAATGCTTTTAATTACACGTGCCACTATCACCCTTTAGCAAATAAGTACGGGGGGATCCGTGTATAGATATTCGCCTAACTAAAGCAGAGGTCACACAATTGCTTTAGTTGGTGCAGCAACACTACAAAAGTTTTGCACAAAGCAAAACTTCAAAAAGGTTGCACACAATCATTATTACTGAAAGTTGGTTCACGTACTTAACGTTCCAAATGTAACCTGACGTTATCACTATATACCGGTATGTATAAATAGAGAAAATGACGCGGATGTGTGATCACATGAATGTTTATTTGGTATCCACGTATCCGTCATGCAATGAATGAATCCGTCAGCTCGCGGTGCCCGACTCAGTCGATCACGTCCAGCAAGAGCTCGTCAGTTCCGGCGCTTGACGTTCTTTACGGCGACCACGGCTTCTCTCCCACAGGCGGACAAAACTGTGCACTAGTTAGAAATTTTATCAATGTTGTTGCTCATAACGTTACACTATGTACAGGTGAGATACTACTAAGTTCCTTCAGGGCACGCAGAGCCTTTAAAGGCCGCATTGAGGCCGTTATTGAGGCCATATTGAGCCAAAAATTGTTCATTTTTATGTTCATTTTGATGAGAACATTGGAATGCTGATATTTTTGGTCTACTTGAAAAGGTCTAAGTGTTTTTCTCTATGAATTGTGGGTAAGGTCAACCCTGTGGTATATAGAACGTATAATGGTACCGAGACATCCGTTTCCTCCTTGACTGCTGACTTGATCTGCTCGCCCAAAGCTCCCTCGGGAAGAAGCAAGTCAGAGCGGACGCCCTCCTCTTCGTTGTAGAGAGCCAGGCAGCCGTCGTGGGTGATATAGAGCAACTGGCGAAGATACGTGCGAATAGAGATGCATAAGTCATGATGTTTGGTTGCCTCTCCACCGTGATCAGGACTTACGGCGTAGTCCTTCTTGGCGACGGACGGCACGTCGACGTTGTGCGTGGCTGGCGAGACCTCCTCGTATTTCTTCTGGGTGAACACGTCTATTCCGACAAGACTGACCTTCGCGTGGCCGTGCTTGCCAGGACGAGAAGTGGACATCTCGACGATCTTGCAAGGGTGATTCTGTACAAAACCAGCATCGTCATCAATAAGCCAGTCCTTGACGGAACGATCTCTGCCTACCTTGATCATGACGTAGCCTTTAACTCGAAGAGTCGAACACTTGGTGGGGACGAAAGAATTCTCCTCTTCCGAGCTCATGTTCGCCCGCGCCATTGAGACGTCCGGCGACAACTTCTAGCCCCTTGCTACACAGCATGCGCATCAGCCCCAAGATGGTGCAATCCGACTGTTTTATACGTAGTAATCTTTTGTGCCCTATGTATGTATGTAGTGTCTGGTGCAGAAAGCATAGCACAATGTCTCATTCACTTGCGTGCTTACTTGCGTGCTTGCTCTCTTACTCCTTTACCCTAACTCACTCACTAGTGTCTGCATACCTTGCCTAGTGTTTAGCACAGAAAGTATAGCTTTACTCACTCACACAGTCATGCGCTTTCCTGGCAAGTCAGTTCCTCATCTCCTGACCTACTCATTTTCTTACTCACTCACTCACTGAGGTCTCTACTCACCTTGAATACTGCTTCTACACCAGGTATAACTTTACAACTCACTCCATGATGTCTCAGTTATGAATTTACCAACTCTTAACGGTGTGAAGTGGAGAAAACCAAGCCTTCTGGATGGCGCCAGCCGACCTGACTTGATCTCGCCTCAACTCAAACCTTGCTTCAACTCACCTTGGCTCCGCTCAACTCACGTTCGGCGAGCGCTCACTGCTCGCCGGTAGATGGCGCCCCTAACCAGACCAGTCCTGGCCGAGTCCACAAGAGTCATCTGTCGGCCTAAAACCCCGAGCTCGCGCCCCACAACAAAGCGGCCTCCTCCGGTCGAGCACGCTGAGACGACAAAACCCAGACTCCCTCTGGTTGAGCTGAGCGTGCGTGGGTGAATTTTGGCATGTTTGATCCGCCACTTTTTGACCTCGTTTCCGGCCTCGCGACGCCGTCAAGGAGGCTTTTGCGGCCTCGCCAAAAATTCAACTGTGCTTTGTCTGCCTGCCTGGGACTACAAATCAGCTGACGCCGCGGATCCAGTTGGAAGCGAGTGTCTGTCGAGGCACGGCTGAACTTAGATCGCTTGTAAACGCTGATCAGCTCAGTTTGTCAACGTCTCCTTTCCGAAAAATCCGTTCTATCCTGCGCTCCCGCTGCTCCTCCTTCGAGGATCGCACGGTCAGAGCCGCGTTTCACCGTAGTGGCAAAAGCAAGCAATAGCATTGTTGTTGTGGTCTTGAGTAACACGCTTCCACCTCAGGGGCCTTGTCAGAGACAAGTTGCCGGTCTTTTGCCTGGAGGGGACGGTCCAGGATAGCCGGGACGGTCCTGGCAGGACTGTAGCGTAGAACAGAATGTGAAAGAAAACATGTCCTCTGAGAGGTGGCAAGGTCATTTTTTTCTGCTTTACATTGCCTGCTTTTTTGCACTTGAATCTCTCCGTCAAGTTACTCCACTGGTTCCACATGAGTGGTCTCTTTGTTAATATTCTTAATGCTGCTCTGCAATGTCATGTTGCATGATACACGTGTCTCGCTAAAATTCGCACGGCATGAAATGCCGATGTTAAATAATAGCTTTCAATGTTAAGACTAACATGATACCAAGTTACAGTTTTGAAACTTTGCTTCATAATATTTTGTGGGGACGCTGAAAAATGTGGGAAGAGATATTCGACATAACGTTAATAATTGGACAGGAACAAGACCACTTTCTCATTCACTGGAAAGCATCTCAACAAGGCCTAAAATTAGCCCAAATTTTGGCACGGTGCTCACGCAGCCAGAGAAACGCAGTATGACGGGTGCCAGCAGAGTATGCTAGTCTCTGTGGAGAAGAATGATTGGCCGACATTATGACCAGACCGCAATGCCGTGGAGTACCTCAGGTGGGCCAAGTACAGAGGGAAGTAGGCCTACTTCGCAGGGGTCCCCTACGAGAGCACAGGGCAGCTGTCGAGGCTGCTTCAGTCAAACCTGAATGGGGATCTTGTGTGATCTGGTGCTGCGCTGGTCAGCCAACATCTGGAAGCTGTGTCTACCAAGTATAGGAAAAACGCTTGCGAATTTTGCTTTCAGAGGATAAAAAAAATTCAAACTCTGCCTCGAAATCATGATCAACAGTCTCATCGTCCGGTGTCCGTTCTGGTCTGGCCAAATCCCTCACTGCGACATTTCCTCACTTTCGTCACCTCACACCAACTTTTCGCACTCATGTAACATTTCAGATATAAATATGATTGAGTCTGTTAGGGATGGGTCGAGCCAAGCTCGAGCATTGCGCTGAGCTCAGCCACAGACGCTGAAGTGATGAGCGCCAGAACGTTGGATTGTGCTCCAGCATCAGACTGAGACCCCATTGACAGAGCACGATCTGATGAACACACAGCAGAAGTAGTAATTGTATTGTACGTTGAAAGTTATGTGAATTGTTAGTTCTCTTTCAATTTGTACTTGTCCTCTTAGCTTGACCTGTCTTGGCTCAGCTCGGTACTGAACATCACTCCTCTAGTACAGCTGGAGAGGCAAAGTGCGAATTCACACCTCCCCTTCTTATCAAGATCGTATGAGTAGTAAGAAATTGTGGGGTTGTCCGTCGTTTCTAGGTCGGATGTCCCAGTGTCACTTGCTCCGACTGTGAGATGGTCAACTACTGCTGCAAGAACGGCCTCATCAAGGACCGGGACTTCAATGGTTTTAGAATGCATTCGTCGCTTCTGCTTGCTTGAACATTCAGGTTCTTCTTGGATGATCAAGTCAGGATCTTGTTCACGGTCAAAGTCAGAGTGAGGTAAATGGCTATAAGAATAACTTTTTGCGTTCTGAATTTGCGCAAGAAGGGCCACTTTGAAGAAGAGCTGCCATTTCCAGGCATTAGTGGAACAAAGATCAGAAGATTTCAGGACCCTACGGTTCGTGAGTATAAGGAGAACATTGAAAAAAAGGATGTTTTCAAGTATAGATAAATGAATGGACCTTATTATAATCGGTTTTTTATTTGTCCCACTCCTGGCCATAAGAAATCAAACGAACGAGCAGGACAACAAGAAACTTCACTTTTTGGAATGTGTCATTTTCTTATAGAAACAAACAGCTTCTTCCCTACACAAAATTTGCAAAGATCCCCAAATTTGCAGGCTTGCAAATATGTTCGACATAAAATTTGGAAGCCACGACGATTTCGTTCTAAGTGAAAGTTGCACTTCCCTTGCAACTACTGCCGAGACATCAACGGTGTAGTGACAACTTGTGCATCTTGGACCAGCTTGTCCTTGACCATGGAAATTCGCATTTCCTGTCACTTGTCTCGATTCTTGCTGGGCCAGGCAGGAGAAATCCCACAATCTCTGGTACTTCGACTGTAAGTGCCACAACTTGACCTTGGTCAAATACGTTCGTCCAGGCTGCAGGGAGATGTGGAGACAATGTACAAGTACTTCCACACGAGGGCTAGGGAGCTGCTCAAAGCGGCTGACAAAGGTACTGAAGCCCTGGCTCCAGGAGCAGTCGCAAGTTCATTAAACCCCTACATTCTTCTTTCCTCAGAGTCCTGGATGTTGGGCAATCCGAGGGACACCGAGAGCAAGCCAGACCAGGATGCCGGACTGCGTAGTCGAAGGTGCTAGGTGGGATCCTGCAATGATTTTCACACCGACGAAAGAACAAAAAGGCTGCACAGGAGTTTCTGCTCAAACTTTTGTATTGTCTCCTTCGAAAGGTAGGACAAATGCTTGGTGGGAGCGTCACGATTGTACTTTAGACGGAGTCTTCTACATGCCAGTGTAAAAGTTCGATTGAGTCCAAAACCTATTTTTCGACAAGGTATAATTGACGCCACAGGTGCCTTAGTTTGTTTTATGTATTTACACGTTTCTGCCCTGACATTATAAATACCAATCTCCGGGCTCTTATAACCTTACAACTACGATCGCTATACTCTAAGATTCGCGTTTTCTTCACCGTTGCCACGTACGTACAGCATTTCAATGCAGCAAATGTCACGTACGAACACTTCTCGAATGTGCGCACAAAGTACTCCGCAGAGCTAATGTTACGGCATCGCCCAACAATAACTTCTTGGATGTCTTTTGTACCGAAAGTCGGAGGAAGAGGAGGGTGGAGACGAAGGTGGAGGCCGAGGGGGAGGGAGAGCATTCTTCAATCACCGCCGCCTGATCTCGCCAGCATTCGGTAGTATCACAGAAGGTCGTTGATATCAGGTGCATCAGGCCAACGTGGGGTTTGGACCTTATTCTTCGTGGAGCAGAAGAAATGAATGCTCTCTTTTCTTCGTCCTTATTTGAGGATCTCTGCCCTAAACTTGTAGAACGTCCTATAGGGCGTCACGTTGGGGTCACTCTTGACCACCTTCTGCGTCTTGTTCAGGACTAACTCTGGCGTCTTGCCCATGAACCAGCTCTCGACGGCCCCATGCTGACTGTCGCTGACGTGCTGGGAGATCCAGGTGGAGTGCCAACGGCTGAAGTCACCCGTTTTTCGACGGGACACCTTCTTGTGAGACTGCAAGAAAGAAGAGTGATGATGCCATCAAGTTCATGCTGACAAAAAACCAACTCGCGCACTTACATCTTTGGCTCTACGAAGCGCTCCGTTGCGATAGAAGCAGTTCTCGCTTTGAATGACGTAGAGCATCTTGAGGTTCTTTGGGTTAAACTGGCACTGCAGGTTGTCCCCGTGAACAATGCCGTTGTTGGTCGCAGAAGAGGGTTCGTGATTCAGACGGTTGACTCCACCCTTACCAGTAGAGTCCTTGTCGCCTCCCACTTTGTTGCTGAAAGAGAAAAGTTTCCACGTGAAGGTCAAGTCAGCCAACTTGATCAAGTCGCACTTATCCTTACTCTTTGGATGCGCTTTTGCTCTTCTCAGAGTGGTCCTCGCTGTTGCTGCTCTCTTTGGCCTTCACCAGCTGTCGCGATCGTTCCACCTGCGTCTTGGCGAAAGGAGACTTCTTGTAGGAGCGGATTCCACGAGGGAGGAACACGGGCTTCTTGCTCAGGTGCAACTTGCAAGCGTCTGACACAGACTCACCGGGTTGGACGAAGCGCTCCACGTACCTTGAGACCAACACGCATGTGTACGAGGAAAGTATCGTAATCGTCGTCATTGAACTTACGTCAACCATTTTCTGGAGTCGTCTTCCTGTTCGGAGTTTTGGCTCTCTGTCTCAGTATCAATCATCTCGATGGTCAATCTTCGAGCTTGGTGGTACTGAAAGAACAATGAAGACTTGTTGAAAGACAAACAGCCACAAAAGACATGAGATTCGTCACGTACGATAAAAATCTTGAGGCAGTTCTCGTCCACTAGCAGTTTCTCGGCCCTTTTCTGGTATATCAGCTCCGGGATGAGCCTGTCAGCGGCTGAAGAGCACACGCCGCCAGTGGCGCCATTGCCAGACTTATCCTCCCGGAGGAAGAGCTCGTGGCATTCGACCGCAGCCTCGTCGCTCACGAGATGCTGTAACTGCCGCACTGCATTGCCCACCACCTTATCCATGGTGAAGGCCACATACGCATGGATGCCGAACATCTCGCGAAGGGTGTCCTCGTACGTCAAGGGCTCCATGTTGCCGTCTAGAACATTCTTCACCATGTCCAGGAATGCTGGGTAGTAATTCTCCGGTTCGATTTCTCCTGGAAAGAAACGACATTATCATCCAAGGTGTCCAACCTCCAGGAATAAAAGAAGCAGATGACCAACAGCCTTACTTGACTGCAGGTCGCTAGAGATTAGGTTAGAGGAGGAAGAGGACAGCGGGGAGGAGAACAGATTGTTGAAAGGCTCGGAGAAAAACGTGGAAACGTGGGAGAAAGGTGTGAAGAAGGCGGCCCTGCGACTTCCCCTGGTGTCGAAGTATCGAGGACCATAGCAAGTCACAGACAGTCCTGTGATTAGAGAGACAAAATAAACACAGAAACAAAACAATAAATGATGCGGCTATTAGTTAAAAGAAGAAGCGAAGGGAAACTGAGAAAGGTTCCACCGGTCATGAGCTACGTATGCATGAATGTCATGCATTTGCTCAAGAGACCTGAAAGGAGGTTGGCTTACTTTTGGGCTTGAGTCTCAGTGCAACTGCAGTGGACTCTCTCCGGTCCTTCCGCTCCTTGGCCTCTTCGTTGGTGATGATGAGCGCCTGGCAATACATCTTGTTCAGTCTGTCGCACAAGATGTGGTGGAGTCGGAGGAAAAGGTACCAGTTGTTGTTTCCCATGATGTGGCTGTATGACTCGTCAGATGACATGCCGCGGGCGTGAAGTGGAGTCCGCCTCCCGTCCTTCCCGGTGGCAGCGGCGACTTCAGATCTCACGTCCGCCTCGGTCACGTCCTTTTCCTTGGCGTTCTTCTTGTTGCTGGTCCCGCCGCTCTCTTCCTTGCCACCGCTGTCATCTTTCTTCTTCCGAGCTCGTTCGCTTCGGGTGGCTTTTGAGCCGCCGTTGGTGTCGCTCTCATTTTCGGCAGCTCCACCAGCTGCGGCGCTGGAGCCGCCGTCTTCCTTCTCTTCTTCTTCCTCGTCCTCCTTCTCATCATCGCTAAGTTCTTGGCGAGGGTTCTTAAACAGATCGAGAAGGAAGTGGCGAAGGAGCACTTTAATCTTATGTTTGTCATCCTTGTGGATGCTGGTCTGACGCTTGACGTGATGAATTAGCAAGATGTTGGCGTCCTCCAGGATCTTGTGGTCGCCGGCGTAGTCGAGGTTGAGGTGTGGACCGTGCGAAGCGACAGCGTCGGAACCTCCAGCTTCCTCTTGTTGCTCATGGCGCTCGTCATAGAGAGTCTCGATCTCGTTGAGAAGAGACTTTGAGCGAAGCGTGCGCACATCAGACTGTTTAAACATCAACCCCTGGTGGTCGAGTGACTTGAGATAAAACTTTTCGTTCTGCTCACGCCACGTCTTGTTAAAGCCTTTCTGCACGTCTCTCCATTCTTCATCCTTCGCCTTGAGGCGCCTGAGCACAAGAGGCACTGCGACCACAGGATTGCGCTTGATACCGTCAATGATGTCACCGGCCTTGTCGCCGTAGATGCGCCGAATCGCTCGCTGATGGATGGTGGGAGAGTTGCCACCAAGGCAATCGTCCAACCTGTAGCGAGCTGCTTCCTCCGGAGGCATGCGAGACATCTTCTTCTGCACACACTCCAACACCTTGATGGTGTCCCTGTTGGTCTCTAGGACGACGTCGAATTCAAACCTTTCGTCTTCGGTGCGGTAGATGAACTCTTCAAACTGAAAGCAAATAAGGGACCCATGAGCAAGAACCGCACCGACATCGACCACAAACCTACTCACTTGAGTCTTTCTCGAAGTGACGAACTGTGAATCCTCCGACCACGACGGAAAGCTGACCCAGGTATCGTTAAGCACCTCCTTGCATAGAGGAGTCCGACCGATGCACTTGGGCGGTACGAAATCCTTTGGCAGGGCGCAGTAGCTGGCACCAAGACGCTTGCAAGTAGCATAATCTGGAGAATTGAAGAGAATGCACGCTTGTCACAGCAGGACTGGCACAGTGACGTTGATATCACATTATCTTACCAATCTCCATGGCAGCATCTCCTCGGTCTCGCCCAGGCATAGCTTGAGGTGGTAGCGTAGCCCCGGGATGATGTCCGTCCAGGCCATGGCCATGATGACCTCCGCCACCTTCTTTGAAGCCGAGGAAGTCCTTAAACCACTTAAAAAGGTCCGGGTGCCTTTGCAGAAAGCTGGAAGTCAGTTGAAGTAACTCCTGGCGGTTGATGATCTCCTGGTTGAAGAGCACTAAGCAGCGCAGGAAATTGTTGTACACTTCCGTACTGCGTAGTGCCTTGCGAACCTGGAAAGAGAACAGGTAATGGTTGCTCAGCGCTGCATCCTACGGCTTTCTCTCCTCACTCACCTTATCAAAGAAGGCGAACTCGTTCAGGGTGCCGTACTTGCCGGCCTCTGCTAGAGTAACATCCCTAAGAACACCGCTGGTAATCTTGGCCTTCTTTGCAGGAGGATGCGCCATATTACCAGGCGGTCTCTTGCCAACTCCAACAGTGCCTCCTGGAGTACCCGCGGCCCCTGCACCGCCAATCGGCCCCACCCCGGGAGTTCCGTACTTCTGAACGGTCGAAGTGCCGATAAGGGATGAGGAATTATATTGCTTGTACGGACCGGGAGGGGGCTTCTTCGGCTTGCCCGACAGAATCGCGTTCTGTGATTGATCATTGGTCGCCTCTGGCAGGAACTGTCCAAACTCGTTCAGCAAGTCCTCTTGATTTTGGAAGAGCTTGGAAACCTGTTGTCGGAAATGAGAACAGTGACGCTTCGGATGTTCAGCTGGCGCGAGGTTCCAATTTGAGCCACTTACCTGAGCATAGACCTCTGTTTCTGTCAGATAACGATTGGAAGGAGGATTTCCTTCTTTGATGGCCTTCTGGTCCTTCTGGTAAGTATGGAGGATTTCCAAGAACTGTTTGTAAACGTCCGGCTGTCCTTGGAAGCGATTCTTGATCTTGTTTACATAATTGATGGCATGATTGAACTCAACGGGCTGGTTGTTCGCGGCGTTGCCCCCGATGGCTTGGCCACCACTTGTGGCATTGTTGGCATTACTATTCAGGTGCAGAGTTGAAGGCGGTCCGTGGAGAGGTGTGGAAGTCACGAAGTTTGAGGTCTGCAGAAAATGCCGATGAGTATACGCATGAACGAAACACAGTGCAAAAAAGTAGCCCAAGCACCTCCTTCTACACCCGTTGCTTACACTAACCTGGATATGAGCAGGAGCAGGCTGTTGCTGGAGCAGCGTCTCCGACTTTATAGGCTGCGGCGTGAATTTGGGTCCCTGCTGTTGCGGGGGTGTCTGCATGGGCAGCGGCCGAACGCTGGCTGCGGCGACTGCAGCCGCTGCGGTGCTGACCGGTGTCTGCGGCAGAGAAGCTGCGGCCGCGGCCGCAGTGGCGGCGTTGTTGGGTTGCAAGACTGACATACTTCCGTGCGCTCCCATGGTATGGATTCCGTGCGGCGTATGCACGATGGTCTGCATGCCTCCACCCAGTAATCCGGGTACATTGACCACGCCGTCGGTGCAAGTAACTTCGATCTTGTACCCGGGAGGGAGAAACGTATTAAAACCGACGATGAGCTCGGGGTGTCCCTTGAAAAGGCAGGACACTCGAGCGATCACACCGGGGGTGTCGATGCTCTGCGACTTGAACTCTTTCATGATGTCCAGGAAATCGTTGTACACCTGAGGCTGATTGCCAAACTTGTACTTCACCTATACATAAGAGAAAATATGATGACATGAAGTCAAGAGGATCGTCTTGATTTTCAGCTGACCTGATCCAAGTAAGAGAGAGCATCCTCGACTTTCAACCTTTGAAACTGTGCGCTGCCTTGGCCCACGGCCCCGCCACCGGTCACAGTTGATGAGTTAGTGGCGGCTGCTGGAGTCGAAGTGGCCACGGCAGGAGGATTTGGCGCAGTAGGCAGGGAAGGTCTGAGGCCTGTGAGAGATAGGAATGACAGTGACTTTACCTACAGCACAGAAGACACTAAGAATAAGCAGGAATGCACACGACTTCGCTGCAATCATCACTTGTCACTTTGAATGAACTTAACACTGACTAAATGTGTCCGATCACTTCAGCAACAACATGGACAGAAAGCAAAAGACTCCACACAAGAAATGTTGGGTTGAAAACACAAGCTTGCGTTGCACCTTAATGCCTTGACTAGCTGAAGCTGAATTGGGACCCAAAGGGGAGCCAATTCAAGAACCCCAATCCCTTTATCCTATTGCAGAAGCCTTCAAACTGATACTAATCAACATAAGGCTAAAGTTTCACTTGTTTCAACTTTTTCGGCCTTCCTATTTTATCTGATTATGATTAAAACTGCTTTTAAAATGGTTGTGCTGGAGGTGTTAAATGATGAGTAAATATTAACTCTTTCAACAAATAGGTGTCCCTGAATTGGCAAAATAAGCTAAATTTCTCTTATCCTTTGTGCAACAGTACTTTCTATTCAAGAGATGTGGTGGGACAAATGTGGACTTATTTTCTTCCTTTATCCTAAAGCTTTGAGAAAGCACTTTTTCAGGCACTTTGAGTCAAAGACTTCGAACAGTAACAAACTTTCTTTTGTATCAACGTAAATCTCACTTCGGTTTTTTTTTTTTTGCACTAACAGTACAGCCACGACCCGATTTCTTTTAAAGCTAATTCGGGTGCACACTGTACAAGCGTATGAGACCATAAGAGCATGCCAGGACTCATCAGTTGCTGGACCTGGTAAAAGCTAACACCACACACGGACTTCTCCGCTTACCTGTTGGGCCAAATGTCACTGTCGGTTGCACCGACTTCTGATGCACGATCTGCTGGTGGTGAGCCTGGCTTTGTTGCTGCTGGAGATTATGAACGAGGTTCTGGACCGTCGTCGATCCGGCGGCCGGAGTGGAGAAGGTCTTCACGGTTGTCAGGTTGGGCGGGAATGCTGTCGTGGCGTACTGGACGCTCACTGGAGTCGTTGGAAGGGCTGTGGGTCAAGAGAAGGCTCTTGTGAGGACTGTTGCATAAAGGACGTCAACCACATCAAAACTCACCTATCTTGCCAATTGTCTCAGGCTTAAGATTGCTTGGCGGTTGAGTAACGATGGGTTGCTGTTGTTGAACAGTCTGGGATGGATGCAACGTGGCCGAGTGTGCAGCCGGGGGCGGGTTCGCTGACACCTGTGTGATGGCTACGCCACCGTCGGCACCGCCCCTGAATACCGACACGGAGTTGTGGGGCATCACGCGAGTGAAGTTGGTCCCAGCCGGTGAGGTGATTGGGGTCTGCTGTGGCTGCGGGACCACCGCCGCTGGCGGCTGTTGAGGTTGCTGGGAGGCCGCCACGGCTGCGGCGGCGGACACGGAGAGGGGTTGCTGCGGCATCTCGGGAGCGACGAGCGGCCGCGTAGGGAAAATGGTGGTGCCGCTGGCACCGGTCGAAGCAGTGGCGGCGGCATTAACGACGCTGGCGCCGCCGGTGGTGGCGGCGATAACTTGCGCCGCCGTCGCGGTGCCCACGGCTGAGACGCTTCCGCCTGGAGCGGCCGTCTCCGCGATTTTTATGACGCGAGCCTCGTCGGCTCTCTTCATGACGAAGAAGACGTTCTGCTATTACCTTTCTTCTTCCCACAGCACTAGGAAGGTGAGCGCGGCCTGGGCATGGAAGGGCTGGGCTGAAAACAGCACAATTTCACGGAGTTGCACAAATTGGAGGTCAACATGAGCTAGTGGCTGGGGTCACACGACGTACAACATGCAGACGATAATTGGGATCCTGCAACGAGGAGTGAAAACCCAATGCAACCGTCCAGAACACGGTTGTGGAAGAAAACTACAATGCAATCCAAACGTTTCCTCCGGGGCAGCTATGGCAAAAGCTAAACAAAAGCAGGCTGATCATTACCAACTGAAGCGACAGAGCTTGCAACATTGATCACTGCCAGTGAGATCAGAGATCACTGGAAAACGATCCAGAGGGAAACTGAACGTTTGGAAGTCGTACGTTGGCGCGTGACCAGCTGAAGTGTTACTCGAAATTAAATAAAATAAGCGTTGGCAAAGGACGGTGAGACCAAGCTCCAGGTATAGACTTAGGTCTCCTTGATCACGACGGACAAGAAGGAGCAGGCGTTAAAGCTGCCTTCGACAGTCGCACAACGTAGCAATCGACAGCATAAAAAAACAGCAGCGGCGAAGGCGGCGGCAGCTGCAGCAGCTGCCCCCAACCGATTTTCCCCACACGAGTCATGTCAACAGAAGATTCGACCTCGACCAAGGGAGGCCACGATACCGAGGCCAAGAGGCCAGGCAGTCGGGGTCTAATGCTATTGATTTAGTCCGCGACCCCGACGCCCCAGCGACTCGGAGGGGGGAAGCGCCATCTCTCGTCGGTGCGCCCGGACTGCCGAGGGCGCCCCGGGAGTTCGGACTTCTTTTTTTCAGGCCGCCTCCAGTCAATCCCGACTTACCTCTCGTCGAACCAATTATCCAATCCTCTGCTCGAAGTGTCCCTCTCAGCGTGGAGCGCCCCGGCGGCGTCCGGGGCAAGTCCGGGTCGCCGGATTCGACGGGTCTTTACGGAGAGGTTCTTCAGCGAAAAGGGGGCGACGACTTTGCTGGGTAACGAGCAAGCAGCGCTGGCCCCAAAACAGAGGCGTCCGCGCCGACGGGCGGAATTGGCCACTCAGGCCGGCTGAAGCCGAGGAGAAGAGGAGGGCGCGCTCGCTCAGGGGCCTAAAGGCCGAGGAAGCGGCCCTGGAACGAGTCTTGCCGACGTGACGGCGTAGACGGTCGAGGCGCCGACGCTCGTTCAGGGGTCGGACGAGGCCGAGCGGGCGTCCCCTGGATCGAGCCTGCCAGTGTTTTGGTGCGCGAGAGAGCAGAAGAAGAGAAGGGGGCAGAAGAACGGCAATTTGGCCCGGACTCGCTGTAGCCGACGCCGATGCTGCTCCTGCTGCTGCTCACCAGGGGCGGCCTCCCGGTCCTGGGCGGTCCTGGCTTGCCCCTTCCACCTCTCTCTACCCGGACACAAGGAGAGGAGAGAAATGGCGAAGGAGAAGGAGAAAGAGACGGCGAAGCCGCCTTCTCTGCGTGCTTCACGTTCGCCTCGCACACGCGCTCGAGCGCGCTCAAAGCAAGCGAGGGAACTTGCGACCGCTGGGCACAATGACGAACGACTTCGACGGGTGATCCGAGAAGGAAGACGTCTGCACAGGGTGGGACAACGACAGAGGCAACAAGGGTCTCGTCGGCCTCACTGATCACACCCGCGATGATGAGATGAATCGAAGAGAGTCTAGAAGTGACTCTCTGAAGAATGGAATGTAGTTTGAACGAGGATGTCGGACCGGTGAGGATCACCGGCCTCGACGAGATCGAGGCCACGGAGGCCGATCTACTGCATTCTCTCATCTTACCTTTTTTCGCAGCCGTCGTCAAGCTGGGTCGAGGAAGTCTGGCAACACGATTGCCCTACCGTTCACCTCGTTGCTGGCAAAGAAGAAGTTGGCGGCGACCGAGTCGTCTTCTCGGTCCTTGTCGTCTTCGCCGCTCGTTGTTGGTCCCCCCTGCTGACCAGCCTATTCAGGGTGCAGAAGGCCTCGCAGTCCGGGTTCGCTGGACCAGCTGGGGCGGACTCTGGGGCCAAGATTTTGGAAGTTTGGGATTCAGTGTGTGGCTGATGATGCGGACGAACCAGTCTGCTGCTGTCGCGGTGTCCGCTTGGTCGAGTAAAGCATGCTTTAAGCGAGCAAGACCAGCATGCTCTGCCCAAGCTCAGCCTCCACCGCCGAAGCCGCCGCCTCCACCCGAGCGAGCAGCGAACAGCAGCAGAAGGAGGAAAAAGAGGAGGAGGACGACGACGACGACGTCGTCGTCGTCGTCGTCGCCGTCCACTTCGTGCAAGTCTTCCGGCGTGTGCGCGGCGCGCGTTCCATTGACACAGAAGCGCCGCTGCTGCCGCTACCGTCTCAAGTGCGTCGCTCGCGCACACCTTGTTGTACATATGCCGGAGTACCAAGGTGCCGCCGCAGCTGCTGCTACTGCAGTCGTTGTAGTCGTAGCCGGCAGGAAAGGGGACGTAAGAAAGGGGGGAGGAACGACGGACGGAGGATTCTCATTCTCTCCCTCTCTCTTCTCGCCTGACCCAGGTACGGGTCCATCTCCTCCTCCTCCTTCCGATCCGTTCGTAAACGCTCCGGCTCCTCTGTGGGCGCCCACCTTTTTGAGAGCGAGCAGGACTTTCTTCTCCTTCTCCCCGGGACAGCCAGTGTCAGCGTCGGCAACGCCGCTGTTGCTACGGTCGCCATCTCTCTCTATCTGTGAGTGTCTGTAGTGCATGTGGGCAAACGCACTTCGACGGTCAGTACTGCTACTGCTACGGAAGCGCCGACCTCGCCAACGTGCACTACGTGCATTCCACGATGCTTGCTACTCGTGTAGTCTTTAATGCCGATACTCTCTACGCATTGCTGTGACTCGTCAGTAAATCACATGTCCAGGCATGTCAAAAGACTCTGCAAACGACTCCACGTCCTTTCTCAGGTGCGCTATCTTCTCCTGGAAGGTGGATTCAGAGGCTAAGCATTTCTTCCAGTTCACCAGCTTTGGCCCAGAGACGGACTGGATCTCCAGGGCAATCGCCAAAGCTGGAAAAAATGAGTTCTTGCTGATGTGCTGTACAGTGGAGCAGGCAAGCATGTCAGTACCTTGATCAATCAAGTCCACCACTTTCTTCATGTCCTCTTCCTTCAGTCCTCGCGTGGTCAAGGGAGGTGTGCCAAGCCTGATCCCACTAGGATTAAGAGCACTTTTATCTCCAGGCACTGGAAAATTAGCATTCAATCAAAATCCTTAGACTTTGCGACGAAATATATATAAACGTTTTGCAAGAGCAAGTTCAAAGTCCATATTTCTGCGGCATCCCGTCACCTCCTGATATCTCACCCTATAGCAAAAACTTTTCTCAAGCTCAGTCACTCGCATTACATTTTTATGAATGTTACCTGTGTTTTTGTTGCATGATATAGAAACTTCTTCAAGTATTTTTTCCCCCTTGGCTCCACTAAGCTTCTTGGTGCTGAGATCGACCAGCACAATGTGATTGTCAGTGCCTCCGGTGACCACTTTATACCCTCGGGCTTGAAGTTCTTGGCAGAGAACCTGTGCATTACTAACCACCGATTGCTGATACTTGCGGAATTCGTCACTCTGAGCCTGCTGCATGGCAACGGCAATGCCAGCAATGGCATGATTATGGGGGCCACCCTGCAGTCCAGGAAACACTGAGAGGTTGATCTTCTCTTCCAAGTCATACATTATTTCCTTGCCGGACTTGTCCACAGACCTAACCCCTGTATCATAAATGGGAATGTCAGTCAATAGTGTCAGGTAATTACCGCTCATTACTTCATTGACGACATTTGACATATCACCTTTCCTGAAGAAAATTATGCCAGCCCTTGGACCTCGGAGCGTCTTATGACAAGTGGTGGTGACAATGTCACAATGCTGAAAAGGAGAGGGGACAATTCCAGCTGCCACCAGCCCAGCTATGTGGGCCATGTCCCCCATGAGGTAAGAGCTGTTGGCATCAGCAATGCTCCTGAACCGCGCATAATCCAGATTGCGCGAGTGACAGCTAACTCCAGCAATGATTAGGCGAGGCTTGAATAGGTTCACGTTGCGCTCTAGCTCGTCATAGTCAATCAAGCCAGAGGAGGGGTCGACCTGCATATAAGACGTTATAAGGTATATGTAGGACGAATCTACTTCCCTTACCTTGTAAGGCATAGACTCAAAGAAAATGGATGTAGCCGAGATCTTCTTTTTGGCTGTGAAGAAACCGTGGGTGAGGTGCCCACCATCCGGAAGGTCCAGGCCCATGATTCTCCCATGGGGTTCCACGACAGCAGTGTACACTGCAAAGTTGGCTGGTGATCCACTGTACGGCTGCACGTTGACACCCCACTCCGAGGGCGACAATCCAAAAGTCTCGAGACATCGTTGCTGGCAGAGCAGCTCCAGCTCATCGATGAACTCATTGCCCCCATAGTATCTTGGAGAGAATTGTATTCGATTTGTACACAGAACAAGAGTTGCAATCCATTTACGCAGCGCCAGCTCATCATATGATGCACACGTGAGTGTGAACGTGCAGTTGGTTTACCTCACACCCGGCTGTCCCTCGGAGTATTTGTTGTGTAGGCAGGACGACAAGCACTGCAACACAGCCCTGGAGGTGAAGTTTTCACTGGCAATCATCTCCAGCCCCTTTGTCTGTCTACTCTTTTCTTTTCGGATGATGTTGAACACCTCTGGGTCTGCTTCCTTCAGCTCCATGTTCAAGCTCCACTCAGGATTTGTCGAGGATTTATTGGCTTCGAGCACCGTGGTCATGTTGAGATGTAAAAACAAAAATGAAACTTGTTGCTGTCGTCCCCGGCCCCTTCTTCGTCCATATCATACAGAACAGAGGACAACCCGGCAACAGGTTCCAGCCCACACCTTGGACAGTAAACCCTAATTTTAACAACAAGTGTTGGTCTCGACAAACTTTTGACTCCACCGGACCAGACAGAGTCCCCAGTGTACGATAATTCCAGCTTTAAGGACAGGGGAAGAGTTTCGTCAAATCCAGCCTTTACTGTACAGCACATAGAAAGGCTCGGGACCAACTGTCAAATCTCGACTCGGATCGGGGGCAACTTTGGGACGTCAGATTGATCACGACGTGTTTGCTTCTGCCTTGGGACACGACGAAAGTGAAACCAAAAGGTCGGACAAGTTGTGAAACGAGGGAAAAAATGCCTCCTACCATTCACCGAGGAGCCTCGGTGGAGGCTCTTACATAACTTATGTAAGTTATGTAAGAACTCTCGTAACCTAACCTTAAAATGCAACCTGTTTAGATGGCACTTGATGTGTGACATTAACGTCACTTCACGTGCCAAAAAAGGTACACGCACATCAAAGGACCAATTGAAGGCAAAGCTCAGGCTCGACCCCACATGGACAACATCTGCTCATCCCTAGTCCTTGACGACTTGCCCGAAAACCCGTTGTTGTCCTCAGCGAGGGCGATGCAGTCACGAAGGAAGTGCGCGACTTCCTGCGAAAAAAAAGTCCACAAGGGTAGCAAAGAGCTGATCTGAATGGGCGTGATGTCGTCGTCGAGGTTGCTGTGCTCGTACGTGTTCGTAGACTCCACAAGGAAGTTGCGGTATATGAAGTAAGTACGCGGCGCCTGCCCACGCGGCTGCAGCCGAGACGCAGCTAGTGCAAATATGCCACTAAACCGAGTCTGGCATGCATATATAAATGCGCTGATAAAGACCATGAAATAAATATTCAAATATAGATACCAGCTCCACCGTTGTCCAAGTGTTCAGGCACACTGATCCTTCCTTCATTTTGCAGACAAAATGTATTTTAATCTGCAACAACTGCGATGACCGGAGCACTGGGATATGTGACGGAGCTGCTCGAGACGTTTTAAATCTTCTAAGGACTCTTGCATCCAATGCCCTTTGTAACTTCTTGGCAAATGACTCCGGGATGAGATGCTCCTGTCCTGTATCCACAGTCTTCATCATTGCATTGTTCAGCGACGCTATTTATGTATTCGTATAGTTCAAATTGTGCAAATGGGGTCTCGGAATGCAAGCAAGGTTTACTTTCTGAAGCTTCAAATTCTGTGACACGTATTATTAACACGTACCATGCAAGGTAACTACCATCGAAGTGCTCATCTCCCATAATGGGCCACGTATACTTCCTTAGGGGTGCTCATTGTCGAGCCCTGCGAGTACTGGCCAAGGGTGCACGTCAGCGTGTCCGGTGCCCAGGCGAACGCGTTGCAAGACGGGTTGCCGTAGGCCATCGCCTTGCAGAAACTGGCGCATTGCAGGAGGGATTTGAAGGACTGAGAAGAAATCAACGTGTCCAGTCAGCGATACTAACAGCTCGCAAGCTCTTTGAAGCAAACACACGTCTTGCTCACCGTGTCGGATGTGCCCTCCGTCCATTCGGACAGGTCGATCATCATCCTCTTGTACTTCTTGGCCATCACTACCTGCGCCGCCGAGTCCGACTGTCCCACCATCAGTCCCACTATGAGACAGAAGACCACGACGAGAGAGACTGGCCAAGATCGTTGGCGACCCGACATCTTCTGGACCTTTTTACTGGGTGTCTGCAGCGAGACTCCTCAGAAGTGACTAATCTCCAGACTTGATCTCTTTGTGGCACAAGTGAGTGGGCGAGGTGGTTTTCCAACGCTATGTCATGTTGTGACGTATAACTAACCAGTCCCCGTCCTTCTCTCATAACAGTCTCTGCTACAATAACCTGTTTCGCAGATACTAACTTAGCACTCTCTCACCTGTGCTTTTGTCAGTACTCCTCTACCTATGCTGACCTATGAGTGCTCCCTTTCTTCAAAGTCCTTCATAGTCCTCAGTGTGGAATAAACATATCGATAAGAACAGCTCTGGATTCTCGTAGCGACCCAACATAGCATGGTAAAGAACAGCCCCACACGAACAATAAATAACTGTCCAATGACCGTGTAGGTGAACGTCCCCCTGAGGGAGCATCACCAAGTGCTTAATTGACCGTGGCGAAGAAGGAATTGATGGCACAAAGGGACGACACCAGTCAAAGCAACGTGGCTGACCTCAACAGTGCACTAAAGAACACACAAAGGCCACGTCAAAAGAACCTATTCTTCAGTGCTCAAATCATGTCATTAGCTAAAAGACATGTTTTTCGCCAAAAAAGATGAAACTTTCCCCCACCATTTTGTGTAGAAATAAAATGTTGTATTAAGAGAATGCGGACACCTGTGACGTTCACTAGAAGATGGATGAGACTATACTCCAAATGCCGACAGAAGGACATGTGGCAGCCACAGAAGCGGCGCCAGCACCAGCATCTGAAGAACCCCCAACGGAGCGAAATGCGAACAGGCCCAGTGAACATTTTTTAACTTTTTCAGGCAATATGATGCACAGTTGTTTTTTGCCCTGTTCGGTTTGGATATGTACAGTGCATAATACACTCTTCTGGCTGAATGATCTGGGGCTTGTGAAAAAGGTTCACTGTGAGGAGAAATAACAGACGTGTATTGTTAAATGAACACATGCCACTGAAAGTGGCAGATCGATTGTAGTAAAATGACCCACCTGTCATAAACAAAATTCGAAAGCAGTCGAAAAGCATTGTGATCTTGCCGATGCTGCTCGAATCTCCTTTCTAGTCCCAGCTACGAGGACTTAACTTTCGCATAAACTTTTGAAACACCCTGTGTAATATCCCAAAAGAGGAAGTGCTGCCAGACCCTGCGAGAGTAAAAGCTATCGAGAATTGCCCAACTCCCAACAACATAGCTGACATCCGTTCACTTCTCAGCTCAGTTGATCGACTCGGCCCCTTTATACACAATGTAGCCCATCTAACAACAGAAATCCTTGAGCTGAAAAAGGCCTTAGCAGTAATTTCCTATTTTATCAAGCCGAGCGCACGAACAACATCACGATCAAGAAGGAAACCGGAAGACTCACAAACAATGCACGCAGTAGCTACCTCCAAGGAGACGAAGGACGCATACGGGATCCTTGTTCAAAGCGTCGGGACCCAACAGGTCAAATCATTGGAAGAAGACATGATCAGAGAGCGCATGTCACAAATTTTGACAATGTACAACCTCAGACCTGTGTTGCTCTCGGACCTGCCGTTGGCCTCAGTAGTCTCATTCGTCTGCGCTGATTTGATTTGCCCTGTGTGCCTCAAAGAAGGCACTTGTTCTTTTCTTATTCTCACTTGACCTGTGACACCCGTTCTCAACCGCATCCCTGTTCTCAACCTACCCCTTCTGGATATGAAAACTGTTGACGCACCGTACAGTTCTGGATGGTCTGCCGACAACTGGCAGTGTCATCGTTCACCAGTCAGAGAAAATCCGTGCAAAAACACTCCATTCTTTCTTTGCCTGACTTTTGATGGCTTCCTGGCGGAGCCGCAGTTCAATGTCATGGTGGCGTCACCTTCCCCTATCTGACTCACTCAGGTCAGATAAGGCCTTCAAATCATGACCTTCCTCAAGTCATGAAGTGCTGTTCGGACTCAACTCATCTTATTTGTGCTGAAATGAGTTGAGTCTCGTATTGCCTGATTTGATGATGACTGTTCAGTGGCGCTCCTATAGATACACTTTTATATGCTGCTCTCTATAACGTATATAATCTTATTCAGATTATGCTAAAACCTTGTTTTGTCTTGTGTGACTTACATGGTCCGACTGTTAACGCAGGTGATATCATGACTCAAACTCCACTTGACGCGGCCGACATCAAATGAAGCCTCAAACTTGTGACCTCACATTCAAATTGTAGACAGCCTAGAGAATTGAGAAACCACCAAGACTCACGACAATAAGACAAATTCATCCGAGTTGAGTTAGGTAGAGGACGACAACGCTGTATCGCGACCAGTACAATGTGTCTTTCTTCATCTCACTTAGCTCTATTCAATGGAGCTTGGGCAAGACGCAAGCCTCAATGACTTGACCACGGTCGCCTTGACATTGGCCAGACACACGTGGCTCACCTGTTGTCATCTCACTTGGAGCTACTTAACTTAATTCTGGCACAGTAGCTGGGCGAAGAAATGATGGGAAGTGCATATCAGCATGTTGCTTACATCGTTCAGGGTTATTAACATACTTAGCGGTGCACTTACCTGTGATGAAAACAGTGACTTCGACTTCGCTTGGTGAGTCAGACTTGTCCATGTACAGTACATATTCAGACTTTCAGTAAATGCATCAAGAACATCGCTTGTCGTCCACGACCGGTAAAATGAGCTATACCACAATGTCTAAACTGACCAATTCAAAACTTAAAAAGAAAACTTTTTGAACACAGCCTTAGAACAACAACATCTCCCTCTTTCACGCCTCCTTTAAACAGCATTTATTAAACCATTACACTGCTGCAATTGAGCATGAGTCACTTATCACACTGTTTGGCTAACACGAATGTACTAAGAGTCGCATAAATCCTTTTAGAAAAGTTAGAGAGAAATTTCAGGCCTCGTCAGTACGTCTGCCTCCTGCAGATGTCTACATCACCAGATGATAGCGATTCTGGGTCGTGCACCCTGCCAAGTCTGCGCCAGTCATGGCAGATATAAAAGTTGCAAGTGGAATAAGACCCTGCATAGTAGTCGTTTTCTCGCAAGTCATCATCGGCGCAGGGCACAAACACTTCTTACAAGACTGAACCAGGGGAAATCGGGTCTGGTGTGCACACTGAACAGCAAAGTCCATTGGCAGGTACTGATGTATTTTAGCGTTAAACTGGAGTTGGCCTCAAAGGGTTGCGCACATCAGTTAGTACTAGGGAGGGACAGAATCCGTCCCAATTCCTTCTGTCGGGTCAACTACAGTTTAAGCTCTCATCACAAGCGTGTAAGCCGGAATCTCACAAAGTGAGCGGACACAAAGATGTCTCAGAGGTAAGGCAGATATGCCATCTCCCCCTCGGACAAGGTGGAGGCCGGCATTTACGTCTCAAGCAGCTGCTTGTTGAATTCACAGTCGCAGCCAAAGCAACAAGTTCTTCAGTCGTCACTTTTGATTGTTATATCTTCCTCGCAAAAGTGTCTCTAAAGCTGACGACGATTCGAGTCTGGCTGTCTCACTGTTATTGTGATTTCGCCCGAGGATGGCCTGAGACCCTCCGGTCCAAGAAGGCCCGGAGAAGAGGGAATAGGAGGCTGGAGCTGCTTGCTCTGTACGGTTTCCACTGGACTGAGGTACATTTCCACCCAGTAGACTGAGGAGGTGATCGCCGTTACCTGAACTTTGCGTGGAGAGGCGATCTACATGGGTGTCGTGGGGACGAAGGCCAAGAGGACCTTCTCTGCGCGAAGCAAAGACACGGCCCTGCTGGTCTAGAGGAGAAGGTAGAATCACATTTGTTCTGTTGGCAAACTGCTGTTGATGATTTGGAGGGACTTCGTGATAGAAATGATTTTGTCCACGGACAAATCCTGGTGCCACGACGTCACTAGCAATGGAAGGTGGTCGAGGCCCTGCCCAAGGGTTGGTGGTCATCCGCGGCGAGGAAGTCCCGAAAAATGATGACGCCCTCGCTTGCTGGGGAGGAGGGGGCAGCGCCGGTTGCGGCGGAGGAACACTAAATACATTCAGAGGGTGAGACAAACTGGCTGAAGTAGAATGATGCTGTTGCTGGAGACGTTGCAACAACACGCTCTCAAAACGGTGCCCCTGTTGTTGATGCTCCTGTGGCATTCTTCCCCCACTGCCGTAACTGCCTCCGCCAGATCCCGGACCTGTGCCGGGGCCTGTGCCTGTGGTCGGACCTGCGCTGGGACCTACGCCCGGACCTGCGCTGAGACCTACGCCCGGACCTGCGCTGGGACCTACGCCCGGACCTTGGCCTTGGCCTGCACCGCTTTCCTGAGACATGGTACTGGACTCCTGAGAACTGCTGAGCGCTGGGCTTGGTGGGGTCTTGAACGACACTTGACGGTGACTCTGGTTGCGAAGAATAGCGGCCATTGCTACATTCGTTCGCCTCTTCGGGACGTTGGACACCGGGGCTTGAGAAGGAGGAGACACATTTTCGCCCTTGCTAACTTTTAGAACCCCTATTCTCTCCTGAGTTTCGTCGTCGGTTTTTCCTTCAACTGGGGCTTCTTTAGGTTCTTCCTGTTTGTCGTCTTGTTCGCTCTCAGATGTTGAGTCCAGGTGAAGCTCGTCGATAAGTTCTTCCGGAACTTTGTGCTCCAAAGCTTCAAAGTTCAGCTGGCTCGAACCCGCGTCCTCCAAGGTCTTGCAAGTCATCATTCTCTTGCCTTTGAACGCCTCTCCGGATAACGTCTGTCCAAGACCAATCAGTCGTTGGGCTCTCAATAAAACCAAGGCCTTTTCCGACGGCACGTCCTCACCAACTTGCCCAACTCTTCGAAAGTTCAGCATTTTTAGGCGTTGTTGGAGAGGCAAGAACGCTTGTAAGTCATAGTCCTCTGGCAACGGGTAGTCTTCAAAGCGGTTCAGATTCGCCTCCTTTTCAGTCGAGAGCAGGAGCTGCGAGAGTTCGTTGAGCACTCGGCACAGGCTGGGCCAGATCTGCAATCGCTTTGTAAAGCCAGTCTGATTCAAGGTCCAGGGGTTCAGCACCAACCAGTCCAGAAGTAGCTTGACTGCCGGCAGAGCAGAGTAGTCAAGGAGAGACTCGCCCTGCTTGATCGTGTACACAGGCAGCAGGAAGGCGTTGAGTAGGGCAGCAACGAACTCGCAACCCAACGCAACTACGCGTCTCTCATCACCGCATAAGGCCTCACCGACACCGCTGCCGTCGCCATCGGAGGCAGCTTTATGCACCTGAAAAAGGCTGATTGCCACGAGTTGAATGAGCGTCCAAGGTCCCCCAAAGGCCTCTGCCGCAACCAAGGCGTTCAGCGAGGCTTCTAAACGACGACACAGTCTTGCTGCGTGATTCAAGCGCCGGGCGTGATGTGTCAGAGCGTTGAAATGCAATGCACCGGCACAGAACTCCTCCACGGTTAATTTAGAATTGGCTGCAGAAGACTTCTCCCCCTCTTTCTTTACCTCCCCCTCCTGCTCTTGCAAACGGGAGAACAGCTTGGCGAGGTTCGTTGCAGCCGCCGGGAAGGGGTACTTGAGCGCTAGGGAGCGCACGTAGAAGAAGACGGCGCCCAGATGGTCTCCTCGGTTGGCATGGAGCAACGCCAGCTGGTTGTAGGCCTGTCCCGACCCGGGTGCCACCTCCACTGCCTGTCGGTAGAAGGACTCCGCACGCCTGGCGTGATTTCGGTAGCGTGCCAAATCGCCCAAGTGGACCAGGCAGTGCTGCATGAAGTACAAGCAATTGCTCAATTGAGGCGACTTCGAAAATGAAGAGGACTGAGTCGTCTCTATCATGCCAAAGAAAGTGGCTGAGCGTAAACAAGGCAGGTCAAGGCGGAAGCGCTCTCTCATCTCGCGCAGCAACATGAGGTAGAACCCACTGGCTGTCTCCAGGAACCAAGCCAACGCCACCTGAGCCTCTGATGCTTGACGTCGCCGTAGTTTGTCTCTGGCGACGGCTTGCAGGTGATTGACATGGTCCTTGAAGCAGTAATTCCACAAGTCAACCTCTGCCTTTTTATCGAGGGCATAGTCGAGATCTGAGAGCAGGAGTTTGCGTAGCACTAGTTGCAGCTCTTGCAATTCCGTCCATGTCTCTCCGTCAAAGACCACGTTACTGCCGACCGACTTGGGTGGACGACTTCCCAGGGTCTCTTTGAGTTCCGAAGCCCGCTGATATAGCTGGGGCGCTGTAGCGCATTGCTCTGTCTCCATCGTGAGGTCTTTTTAGTCCTCTTCCTCGTCTTGCGTGGCGGCTTGTCTGGCGGCTGCTGCACCGGCGGAGACCGCGTTGGCCAGGTCTTCCTCCTGCAACCTCTCCCTGATAAGCTCGGCTATAGCGCGCTGAGTGCGGCGCTCCAGCTTGGCGAACTTGGGTGCGATATCGCGCTTCAGATCCCAGTCGACCTTCCGAGGAGCCAGGTTCGTGAAGTCCTGAGTGATCAAGGAAATAAGACGTAAAGTACGAACAGTACAGTCAGACCAAGTGGCTGCTTGTTCACAAGCGACTTCGTCATCCCGTGGTGGGGGAGTAAAACATGGATAATGGGGTACAAGAAATCCCCTAAAGGTACAACAAAGTCAGTCGCGTTGACTTCTAAAGGCTGTTAGTGTGGTGTTTCCTCATGTATTGATATTAAAGGGGTTTTTCTTATAAATCAGGACAATGAGAATGACCAGAGTGGTATTCAGGAAACAACGGTACAGTTCATTACCCTTCAAGCCAGTGTTGGAATGCGGAATAATGAATGTTCTTCTTCATCATAACGATGCATGAATCCCTATGATGTTCTTACCAGGTTCTCGATCTCGATCTTCTCGTGCTCTTTCGCCAACTCCTCCTTGACATGGTCTCTCACTTCTCCCGGCGCGGCATCCGGCAAGGTCGAGTCCTTTAGCTCCTCATCTTGTGGTTTGTAGCTCCGGAAAATGGGCCTAAATGAGCCAACAAAGAGAGGACGAGAGTGAGGAGCAACGACAGTCGTTTATGTTATCGCTACTGCGCACAAAGAGGCTGCCTCAAAGGCTACAGTTGCTCTCGTGCATGCTATCATAGATAAGGCTAAGTATATCCAGAGTGGATTACAGTAACAAATAGACTGGAAGGGAATCAAGGAGGAAGCATGAATCTTCCTCCGACGGCGGCAGCTCTGCCAAGCACTCCCAAGCCGGAGAAGTCGCCTAAAGCCAAGGAGTTCTTCTTCGACACGCTCACGAAGATTACTAGGCAGCCGTCGGTGAAAAAAGAAAAGACCGTTGCCAGGGCTCTGGCTCAAGAATCTTTCAGGTAGAGTGCACAATAGGTTTTGCCGTGATGAGATAAAATGAATGAATTGCTTCTGTCTAGAGTCCGCTCCTCAGGAAGCTTCGACGCCAATCGTTCCTTCGACAGCTTCGCCCCCGAGGAGTATTATCTCAAAGAGGGCGAAGAGCGATATTACTTGGACCCTAAATCGCAGCAGGCAAGACCCTGACTGAGCTCTTGAACAACTGTCAGCAATACTCATTGATTCTTAGGCCCCTGAGTTTCAACAACTGATGAACAATATAAAGAACTGGATTAATCTGGCGTTGGGGGATAGTGACACGAGAATATTGGTAAGAAGTTCAACCATAATTCGCAGGTTGAGTTGCGTTAGAACTTCTTTCCTACCAGGTCAATGACTTAGAGGAGGACATCTTTGACGGACTCGTGCTGAAGGTTCTGCTCGAACGTCTCAACGAGTGTTCCATCCAGATGCCGGAGGGCGAGTTCGTCCAGGCGGAGGAGAAACAGAAAAGGAACTTGGCAGCTGTCCTAGCCCAGACGGAGGAGATCATTGGAATCGATAAAGAAGGAGAAAAAAAGTACGTACACCGGGATCACCTGACATGCGCATACTGGCATGACCTATCCATCCCGCAGCTGGAACGTTAATTCAATTTTTGAGAGGAATTTGCTCCCCACCGTCCATCTCCTTCTTGCCATCATCAAGCATTTCGTCAAGGAAGGAAAGGCCTTGATAGACTTACCCAAGGTGCTCAAAATCAACGTCATCAAGGTCAAAAAAGAATTGGGTACTACCAAGGTGGAGATTAATTCTGAAAACCTCATCGGGTATCACCAATGATGCGAACAAGATTAGAAGACTGGCAAAGACACACATGAACTTTTTTCCCGTCAGGGGCTACCAAATGGACAGGGACGGCTTCGACACCTTGATCCACCACGCTCCCGAGAAGTTGAGCTACGTCAAGAAGTCCCTCTTACACTTTGCAAACTTTTATCTGGGTGAGGAAACTTGTGCGCACATCACTATTCTCAGAACTAATCGTCTTACGTCCTCGTCCAACTTTAGGCAAGATCGATCGCAGGGTAGAAACGATGGACGACTTTCGCGACGGCGTCAACTTCATCCTGCTCATCGGCCTCTTGGACGGTGAGGGGACCAAGTTTCGGTGAAGAAATGTCTAGAGGTACCGACCTAATCTGTACTACCCTGTGTTAAAGGATTCTTCGTGCCTCTCCATGCTTACGACCCTGCGCCCTCGACGCCTGAAGCGAGATTGTCCAACTTGAACCTGGCCTTTGACTTTCTGCGCTCTGCCGGAATCAGGCTCAAGAACCGCCCCGTGGAGGTTGCGACCGGTGATGTCGCCGCCGTCCTACGGATACTCTACTATCTCTTTGTCAAGTACGAGGGGGGGCGGATGTCGAACGACGGAAAGTAATGATGACGTAATAAAATAGCGATCGTTACTCACTTTGGAAGCGGCGGCGCAATCTCCAGAGTCGGCGTGGTCTCGGCGTTGGCCCCTCCTTGGCTTTTCAGCTTCTTGGCCCTGAGTTCCGCCAACTTTGCCTTTCTCTTTAGGGCGGCGGACTCTAACTGACCCACCGACGAAGAAGAGGCAGACATGTTGGACTCATGGAGGGACAATCTAAAGGCGGAAACGGGGCAAAGTCTGATCCCGATCAAAATTTCTTCCTTTTTTCGCCGAACGAGATTTGGAAAAAAACGTTGGCTGTAAAGTTTACATTTCCTTCGATATAGGGACTAGCGGTGACATTTGCCATGACTGGGCTGAGTCCACTCATATCGTTGTCATAGATAGCTTAGTCACGTTCTAAGTGTAGTACTTACATCAACTGACTGAATTGTCAAACGAGTGCTCAGAAATCTTCTTTAACGTACCGTCTGACGTGTCCAATGACTGCGCAGTCTCGTGGCAACCCGAGGTCAACGTCGTCCCCGTGGAGTCGCACACGGCCGTCATCAGCCACCGAGACTCCCGCGCTCGCTGGAAACCGATGTCGACCGTCCTCTCCTCGTGAGAAGTCAGGAGCTTCCGGACACCCACCCGGTACGTGTTCGTCCGGACTCCGACAAGTGTTACGCGTCTGCGACGCAGTAAGGAATGCTAATGCTCAACTTGAGCAGTCTACGGTGGCTGGAGCAGCCGAGGTCGTCTGGACGCACCCGGGCGACGAGCTCAGCTGAGTCAGCGCCCTCTGAGTGAGGAAAGGATTTACAAGATATTCTGCGTCGAATCTGCTTTCTCAGTTGTCGTTGCTCGACTATTCTTGACGAACAAAGGAAAAATTGTTATTTTCTCCGAAAAACTAAAGAAAATAACATTGAAAACAGAGGGGTCAAGATTTCCAAGACACAATCGGTCAGCTGGTCAGCGAATAAATTCGGGAAGGAAAATTTGGGGAAAGTAGAAGAGGTTTTTTTGAAAAACGATTTTCCCTGTCTTGCGGCCATGGAGGAATCTGCCTGCGCCCCCGATGACAAGTCCGTGGACTTGGCAGACGACGCCTACGCTTGGCTGACGAACTCTCAGTTCGCCCAGGTTGTCTTTCTGGACGTGGCGGAAAGTTATCCAAACGACTGCGACCTCCGGTGCGCCTTCGCCATCAGTGGACCTGTGGAGGCGGCCCCAGGGGACCGCATCGGGATATACAGGGTGCCGCACGTGTCTCCTCGCGACTTCGTCACCTCCATGTGGGTCTCGGAGGGAGACAAGATTGTTGTCTTTAAAGGTGCAGTGAACTCAAAGGTGTGCGCACACGATATTCTTGACATTTTTTATATTCTACAGCGCCATCACTTCCGAAGGAGGAGGACTTCTATCAATTTCAGTACCTCCGCAGGGACTACCAGGTCTTGGGCGCGTCGGTCCCTTTCACCCTGCACTCCCCGCAGACTCGCAAGCTGCACACTGTAGAGGACAACGAGGACGAGTTCCTCATTGTCAAGTCACTTTCTGATGATGAGCAAGAGGGAAACGTAAGGCTAGAGCCTAAAGGGCTAGGATATTTTATGGCTACTGTTTCTCTTTCATTAGGAGACTAACGAGCAAGACCTTGAGAAGAAGTACACCAGTCTTCTGAGCGTGACCGAGAAGCTGACGGAGGATCTGACGGAAAAGTCCGAGTCCTTCATGGTCCTGAAAGAACAATACAAATCGCTTGAAGTAGAGCGGGCCCACTACCTGCAGCTCAAAGGTGACCTCGCGATTGCTCTCGAGGCCAAGGCTGAAGCAGAGAAGAAACTAGGGAAGGCCTTGGATGATTTGGACAAAATGACGGGCAAGATGGAGCAGGCGTTGAAAGTAAGTGTTTATTTCATGCTTATCCTATGATAATTATTACATGATGACGATTCTGGTCGAATTGCTCCCTGATAGGAATAATTATGTAGTTATGATTCATACTGATGCTTAGTTTTGAAGCCGTCACTCGTTTCCAAAGGTTATGCTGCTTACCAGACGTGTTCCAGCATTATCCCTGAAACGAGGTGGTGAAATGTCAGTCACCAAATCGATCTCATGAAAACTTCATTCCTGTAAGAGGTCTAACTCGTCTCAAGTCCAATTCTTCTTTACCTCCTACTCTCTGTCCCCACTTGAACTCCAACGCCTCTCCTTCCCTTGGCTTCAGAGACCAGGGACGCCGCGTGCTCGGTTGGAGCCGAGTAAGTTCGCCGGCCGCCGCCCACGGGTTCCATCACTGCAGCAGAATCGAGTGTTGATGGTATTTGGAACTCGAGGTCGTCTCCCTGTTCCAAAGGGACTCTGAAGATATCCGAGGCCGCTTGCAATCGGTTGTGGTCGAGTCCATCGTCCTCGCTGAGCTTGAAGGACTCGGGGGGCTTGATCGGTTTTGTCCTGTTGTGGCCCAAGTCGAACTGGTCCCTGCATGACAAAGAAATACTCAGTGTTGCCTCGCATTGTGACTGCACGCGATGTGACTGACAGTATGAATCTTTCCATGTGCTGTTCTCCCTCCATCTTCAGCGCAGTCTTCAACCGGTCCGCCTTCCTCCTGCCGTCGAGGACGTTCGTCTCCGGCGGCTCCCTGAAGCTGCGATGAAGTTCTGAAACCATGTCGTCGGGATTCAGGGACGCCCCACGTTCAAAAGGCAGACTGGTGTCCGGTCGGAGTGAGTTGCGGGAGCGCAGCCGTTGAAGCACCGGAGTAGGAGAAGCGTGGCGGCTGTTGCGCAGTGTTCATTTCCACATGATTTTTCGTCGGGGAGTATTTTTTTCTTACCAACCTGTATCTGGGCATGGACGCCGGCGACGTGTCCGATCCGTTCGACAAGGACGACTCGGGTCCCACCGACATGGCGACGGACAACCCCTTTTCCCCTGGGGAAGCGCAGTGGCACACTGAAAGTCCATTTGCCACTCTGCGTAGTTCTCTTTCTCTCTCTGTCTGTGAGTGTGTGCGTTTGTGCTTGAAGTGTGCATGAATTCATCATGCGAATGTTACGCATGTGCGTGGTCCGCAATTGTCCCGAAGAGTATGCTAGAGGCGAATTGGTGTGTAGGTGTTCGTCTTGTTCTCTTTGTGTCAGTTTACGGGCCTGACACGCGCTGTTCATCTGGCTCGCGTTGAGTTTCCTCCGGTACCCGACCACGTCCAGTCCTGAAATTTCTATGAGTCCTCGGCTGGCCGATATGACGCGAGCAGCGAGCTGGTTTCCAGCCTTCGATTATTTAGCCTGCTCACCTCCAGAGCCACAATTTGCTGTCCTCGCTGGAGACGGGCTTTCCATTCTTATTGCCCGCCTGATGACAACCAGTCCGGAACTTTAGGTTGCTCAGAGGGACGACTACATGGCTCACACGTCCTGCGTAAGCTTACGAACCTCGGTAAGGTGTCGTCGCTGCCTTCACCCCCGTCCATTGTTGGGAATAATGAGCGTTTGAGACCGACATTATAGGCCCTTTGGCCTTGCAGGCGTGTGAGAGTTGAGCTCGCCAGGAAATGACGTGGTTTAAAGCCTTCCCTCCTTAATGAGTGCCGCATAATGACTGATCTAGCAAATTCTACCTAGAACATGGTGGTTTAAACATACCGTTAGTACAGTAAGAGTCGCAAAAGCAGTAGGAGACTGGAAGTGTGGAATGGAAAAAGTTGCAGAGAGTATCGGACCTTTCTTTGACTGACACAACTGAGATGTTCAATGCTCCTGTCCTACCTAGGACATGTACAAATGTTAGTTCACTGGGTATTAAGTAATCTTTGGTTACAGTGTGTCCTTACGTGAATGAGATGCATGGCAAAATGTTGCAGTATGAGGCGAGAAAAATCCCCTTCTGGAAAATTCAGTTCAGCTGCATCATGTGAGCTACAAAAAATGAAACCCGATACTTTTTCCTTGGTCTATTACAAGGAGTTTTAGGTCCTTTGTTCTCATGAGCATTGCTCTGATGTCCGGTACTTTCACGAACGAAGGCTTCTCAAGTAAATGTATGCTTGTTCGCTTCCAGGACAAAATGGATGAGCACACCGAGAGAGAACTCCTGAAAAATGAACTGGAAAGACTCCAGAACAAGGGCAAAGAGTACCTTAAGAAGCTGGAGGAGTCCGCCGACATGATTTCTGCCATGGTCAAGTCCAAGGACATGGCAGTGCAAGAGATTAGGATGCACGTTGTCAGGCAGGACGCCAGCTTGAAGGAGATTGACGCACTGAGGAGGGATCTTGAACAGAAAAAGGAAGAATTGACTAGGGAGAAAGAGGCTGGAAAGTCGATGAAGCGTCTGCTCCAAGAGGCAGTTGAAGCGCTGCATTGGGAACGGGACGGGTGGAAGTTGCAGAAGGCCAAGGTCGAGGCCGCATTTCAAAAGGAGAAGGAAGAGATGGAACTCAAAATAGTAAGTATAATTGGGCAAAATGCTCAACAGTAATGATGAACTGTACGAATGATTGCTGAAACTAGGAGACGTTGAGCGAAGAGCTGCGCGAGGTCCGTCCGGAGAGTAAGAGTAGCGATGCAGGCAACGGGAGTGCTTTGGCAACGGAGCCCGACAAGTCCAAGGCAGAGAATTCCAATTCGTTGGGTCAGGTCGGCACGGATCAATTCCAGGTCGACACGGATCAATTCCAGGTCGGCACGGATGATCAATTCCTTCAACTGGATAAGAGGCTGCGTGATCTGGAGAGGGAAATGAGGACTTTCGATGAGAGTCATTCGTCGGAGCTTAAAACCATCAAAGATGACATCGATATGATAAGGTGAGATGGCGATGTCTGTCCTGATTGGATATCCATGAGCTCTGAGATGCTTTTGTCGTAGGTCAACTTACAGCTACGCCTCCTCCGCACCTTCCTCCGCCAACAACCTTGACAGCATGGTCATTCAGACTGCTATGTTGGGTAAGTAGACCTGTAATTTTCCTGCATGGACGAACAAGCTAATGCACTAGCTAATGTGTAACATTGACCCCTCTCTCCTAATGCGGTAGACCAAATGGAGGCCGGCTCAAAGCCCCCGCTGCCCGGAATGTCTACTCCGCGTGTTCCTCAACCCAGTGGCAGTCCCATTCTTGGGGGGGCCGCCATAATGCTATCTGAGGACTCCTTGGCTCAGGACACCAATTGTTCTCGCTCAGAGTGAGATTGACAGTGACTCAACCCAAGTTAGGCAATAATACAGGGCCTGTTTTTTACAGCGGCCCGACGGCGGAAGAGCAAACTGAGACAGTTGAAATCGAATCCGAGAAGGGTCCAGTGATGGACGAATCACAGAAGGTGGCGTTTCGGCAGGAGCTGGATGGGCTGGTGAACCAGAACCTGCAGAAGGGGCAGATTTGGCACTTGGTGAGCGCTGACTGGTACAAGCAACTCAGGTGCTACTTGGGTGACAAGCAAGGCTGCACCAATGACATGAGCGAATGGATTCCTTGCCCTGGACCTGTCGATAACTCTCCCATTCTGTTATCGTCCGGCGACGATATTCGCAAGGACCTCACAAAGGACGTGGACTTCAAGCTTGTTCCAGCTGATGCCTGGAAGAAAATCACGGGCACTTTTGGAATCACCGAAGGTCAAAAGCCGATTGAAAGGCACGTGATTGAGTACGGCCTCTTGGTCAAGGTTGTGGAAGTGGAAGTGTACCTCATGGAACTGCAGCTTGTACGGCAAACTGATCAAGATCTCCTCCATCCACGCATTGAGAGAACAGAGCTCAGCAAGATTGATACCATGGCCGTGGCTATGAAGAAAATACGCAAAGCATTCGATCTGGCAGAGGACCAGGAATTCCGCCTGTGGGACAAGTATCTTGATGGCGACGCCTATGAGTTGTTCACGTACGCTGAAGACAAAACCGTGCAGGAAATGGAGCTTAACAGGCGCCAGCATGTGGTGGTCGAAGTGAGAAACTTGGATGGGACCTGGCCTTACAAAAGCACTTCTGTCCCCTCCTTTAGCGTCCAGGACGACGCCGACTCCAGCAGTGGCGTGGAAATGACGGAAAAACTAGAGGTAGAGGATGCGTCGAGCCCAGACAAGTACGCGTGCAATAGTTCATTATCATTTCTATTTCTGCATAGGGAGCGAAAAGCATGTTGCCCCAGGAGTTTGCCTTGACCGACGATGGGAGGCCGGTGGCTCTGACCGACTTGGGGAAGAAAGGAGGTGCCTGTGGAGGAGGACTGGCAGCGCTCTCTTGCCCTATTTGTGATGCTAAGTTTCAGGTGGACAAAACTTAGACTTAAGAGACCCAGTTGCAATTTTGGCACAAAAGGTGACACGTACGTATATCGGTGTTATTTCTAGCCGAATGAGGTCCGACAACTCGAGCTCCACGTAGAGTCGCATCTACTGTCTGACCCCCAGTGTCCAGTCTGCCAAAAACCGTTCAGCAAGGAAGAACAGCAGGCTCTGGAGGTTCATGTGCAGGTGAATAAAGCTGCCTCCCACTGAAGTTCATTGCTGACTTATAGACGACCGCCTCCTTTTCGTCCAGGGTCATTTTGACGCGGATGATTTTTCACTTCTGGAACGTCCTAGCTCCAGCAGTGCATCCGACTCTGAGCTTGAGGACGAAGAAGGCCCGAACTCTGAAGAACCGCCAGCGGAGGAGCAGCCACAACCGAGCGGGGCCTTCGGCTTGGGGAGCCTCAGCTTCCCCGTCAAAAAGTGGATTCTCGACTTTGATTAGTCGTCACCTGTTATATTTAAGTCCTGTATCCCCCTCAAAAACAAATTTCTTTTCCCGGCACACGTATGACAAGATATACTTTTTTGCACAATTTAGTATGTGTTGCCCAGAGTTTGCTAAATTAATGAATATGCTTAGGCGTAAACTTACATCTATACAGTATTGTTCAAAAGGCGAGTACGTAAACTACAGGTATTGCACTGATCGCTCGCATTTTGCGGAGAAGAGGAGTATTGACTTGTTTAGAGATATTTACCCACCATCTCGAAGCGACGGACGCGGCCTTCCGGAACTTCGATATATTTGTCATTTGTCTGATCTTCTGTTTGTCAGCTAGAACATACGTGTGCTACATTCAGTCTTTGTGCACGTGCTGTACATAGTTCGAGACTTGAAAGAGAATATACATAACTCTATCGGATATGTTACTGTTCACTGCGGGCTGTCAGCCTTGAGTTGAACTTATGAGTTTAAGCACCTGCACGTCTTCGCCATAATGTCACTGCGTCCAGAAAGCTGGCGTCGCATCCTAGTAGGACCTGCGTATGTTCACCTGGGGAACAGTAAACCGCCGGGGGACCCCACCAAGGCCGGGATGGTGGCAAGATGGCCGGAGATGAAACTGCCGGAGGCACCTACGTATCGGTTGGAGAACGCCCAGCGAAAAGAGCGTAAAAATGAGGGGTTTTTTTTAATAATAACTACATTTTTTTCGCAGCCGCTAGATGGCTGTGATGTCGTCAGACGACTAAGTGTTATGCAAGTGTGTTTCTTTATCAGATGGAGGCTTGTCACCTCCTCGCGAAATCTCCAGGTCTAGGAGATTCCAATACCGCTCGGTTAATGGCACAGACTTGAGCTTTCAGCAGTCGATGATAAGTCGCGTCGCTACAATGGATAAGTTACGTGCCCATCTCTTCCCCCAAGAGATAACAATGCCCTGTGTTGTCTGTAGGCAGGCGTTCATGTGCACGCTAGTGGTGGGCTTACCCGCCCGAGCCGAGCACGAGCTCTTGAGCATTGCAAGACCCTTGGCTGGACTCCAGAGGGTCTGAGGGGTCTCCGTCACTGAGCAAGTGTCAGACTGAACTGACGAGCTGGGCTTGAGCAATGGCTGAGCTCAGACCTTCATCACCAATGCACACACAGACACACCATGGGGTCTGCACAGCTGCGTATGTAGTCGTGCGAGCTACTTTCTATGTTGCATACGTAGTACGCAAAATGACTGTCGTGAGGCGCGTTGAACACAGCTAGAGTGTGTATCTGTAATCCAGCTACTGGTGAGATTCAAACCTGCTTGAACTGACTTGGCAATGCGTCAAATCGTGGTGACGTCACGAATTTGTCCTTTTCGACCCCCTCCTCCTCCCCCACCGCCGCCCTCACGTGCGCAGCCGTGAATAGTGTGGAAAGGAATGTCGCAAACGCTGACCCTGCGCTGGACGTTGTGTCACTCACGACGTACATATGACAGGACTGCCCAATCTTTGGAATGCGTGTACACATGCGTGGGTTTCTTCCTCTAACGCGACACAACGGGACCCATCGGAGGGAGGAATTTTTCCCCTGGCGGCGGTATCTGCATGCATAATTTGCATGGCATGTGAGAGAATCGGTGTCGGCCTATTTGCCTGGACGCGGATAAAGCTCTGCCGCCTAAGTGCAGATGCAAATAGTACAACCTTTCTCAGGACAACCCAATAACTATAGACAACAGTAGGGGCGAAAGTTTTCGCCCACCTGAGGCAAAACCGTGTTGTTCTCCGCTTTGCACACCAACTCTCGCTTACGCTATATCGTAAGCGAACAAGTGGAATATATTATGTACTTCTTCTTTTAATAAATAGTTTGTACTTATTCACTAGGCTAGGTCAATTTCTTTAATCTCTTGCAGCGTCCTAGATACGTTGCAAGAATCCACTTGAAGACCTTCCAATCAAATGGAATGAAAAAATAATGACTTTTGGGGGTCCCCTCTGTGCCTTCAAGTATTTTAGACACAGTACATAAGGATGTTAGATCAACATCACAAATTTGATGTGGACCTGCTTAGTTACTTTCTAGATGTTAAACTGGAGCACTGTAGTTGAATGGAACTAAAAACAAAGTGCTTAC
>JAAUXU010093813.1_pt1 | contig 67958 bp, 51 predicted proteins | sample 7278151 | NCBI WGS metagenome assembly JAAUXU01 (sample SAMN14350113, study PRJNA611818) | marine sediment metagenome | isolation source: surface marine sediment (1.8m) | place: French Polynesia: Moorea | collected 2018-08
AGTAGTTAGTGGAATATTTTCAGATGCCTGACATAGCCAAATACAGGAGGGTACGCCAGCGACAGGTCTGGGTAATGGCGCGAATACGTTTCTTTCCCCCTGTGTGTGCTTGTGCTCGTTAGGCGGGGGTGCAACCTTCGTGCTGTACCTTCCATGTATACGTACGCACAGACGTGCACTAGTGTGTATGTGTGAATGTAAGAGAACGACGTCCACACTTGACCTCTCATCACACCAACGCACACACCCGCTAGGCCTGCACAAAAGGCCTCTCTTCACGGCACTTGTTTGCGCGTGTGCTGTATGGTCCTGTCGCCCAGCACGTCCGCGTGGTGTCGCCTAGCACGTAATGGAGGCATTTTCAGCCAGCCGGGGCCACCTCATGCAACGGTTAGATGGTCAGAGAAACTAGCAATTTCACACACCTCGGAACACTTCTGTCACGGACAGAAAATCACCTTTCGAGTTACCACTCAGGCTTTCTTTCTGGCCTGCTTACACCCACCCATAACATCCACACACAAAATGTCTCTCTGATGGACAAGAGTGATATTGTCCTGCAGCTAAGGACGGCAGACGGACACGCTGGCACATTTGTGTAGGAGATCAGCGTGGGTTCTTTGGGGGTTATGCAAAGTCCTTCGCTGGAGCTAAATAGCCTGTGATGAGAACGAAATGCGTCTCGTGCTTATTAGGATTCTCAGAAGGGATTCGCCTAAAGTAAAGATGGGTGTCTTTGCTCACTCGGACCGTCATGGACTTATACGTGCCGGTGGTGGATGGACGCCCAAGCCAAACCAAGCATGCATCACGTTCCTGACTTTTGGCAGGCCTGGACAATCAAAGCCTTTTTGGGCGCCCTGCGATAAGGCCCCATTTGAAGCCAAGCCCCTTCCAACTGCCCAAAAGCTTGGGCTTGAAACCTCCCTCGCTAGTATGTGCGAGCAGGTGGAAATGTCTTTTCGTTAATGTGTGCGCGCCTCCATACGCATGGAATACGTATGTAGGTAGGCGTGTGACTCCGCTGCCGTACACAAGACAAGCAGGCGCATTTCTCATGAGAAGCGCGCCAAGGGGAGGGGGCCCGACCAAAATAAAATCGCCTCGCTCATGTACATGTATATGTGCGTACTCGTGCACGCGGGCACGCACGCCAAAGCGCACTCGAGCGCGTGCACGCCGCCGTCAATGACAAAACCTGCCTCCCTGCGCCGCCTACTGGCGTGCAATCAACCTAATGTACCAGAATGCACAGGGCGCACTTGCTAACGACAGCCCAGTGCGTCACTGAGTGGCCAAGTTACCCCTGGTACAGTTAGCTTATAAGCGGCAGCCACTGTGGTCTGAACTTCTATGTCGTCGTCTTGAATCTCCTGGCGATCTCTCGCAATCAGGTAGGAGCGATGGCTGCGCGCGCGAGATCGTCAAGGAGCGAGTGAGCGAACGAGCACAAGGCATGGAAGATGAAGTGGAAGTAGTAGTAACAGCAGCAGCAGCTCGATCATCTCAGTGAAGAGGGTGATGCTGTGGTCTGTCTCGTCTGCAACATATTCTTGCCCCGGAGCGCACATGCGTTTCAAGGTGGTTCGCCTCGCCTATTAGCAACAGGGGGGAGGAGGAGGCAGAGGCGGGCGGGTCCCCCTCCCTCTCCCTCGCACTCCTTCTTCCTGCTTCTTGGCACAGAGAACGACACTCGCCTTGACAGTATTACTCACTACTGTGGCGACTACACCAAATTCGATCGAAGGAGGACCTTGGCATGACCAACGCTCGCTCGCTCTCGATCGTCTGCAGTCGCATTATCAGCCTCTTGCCGCCAACAGCGACGGCAACATGGCAAATTCTTGAAGGAGCAGTGATTGCCGAGCTCTTGAAGAAGTGGAGCGGCACTGCCCAGTGCCAAGGTGCGTGTGCGTGCGTTAGGAGATAGGTAAATAGATAAAAATAGATACGTAGTTAGTATGTGGTGCTCAAAATATGCCCGGCTGTGTGTCGCGGCAGCCTCGATGCTGCTGCTCTCCTCACTGTGCTTCGCGCAGAAGATCGACTTCGAGTGCCCGAAGCCGTCGGGCCTGTTTCCACATCCTACCCAGTGTGACCGGTATTTCCGATGCAAGAACTACAGGGTGACGCGCATGCTTTGCGCTGACGGCCTGGTGTTCGACCCAGATAAAGTGGACGCCGAAGATCCTTGCGACCACGTGCAAAACACCAAGCACAAGTGCGAAGGCCGGCCGAACTTGCAGAGGCCCAAACCAGGCGATGGCTACTGCCCACGGCAGAACGGAGTCTACCCGAGCCCGGACCCAGCCGAATGCGACCGCTTCTACTCATGCCTCAACGGTGTGGGGTCGGCGCATCAGTGCGCGGAAGGCCTGCATTTCGACCCGGAGATCGGCACTTGCGTGTGGGCCAGGGAGAGCAGTCGAGAAGGGTGCCTCACCAAGGAACAACGCGCCGGTGGTGGCGCAAAGAAGCGCCAGCAACAGCAACAAAAGCAACCAGATGACGACGCAGCACGTCCAGATAAGAGTTTACCAAACGGATTCCGGTGCCCTGGAGGCAAATTGGGAATCCATCCTGCCCTGCCGCATCCCACTTCTTGCAGACTCTATTATGTCTGCCTCAACGGAGTCACTCCCAATGAAGCAGGATGCGCCAAGGGTCTTGTCTTCAACAAGGACACTGCCAAATGTGATGACCCAGCCAACGTTCCCGGATGCGAGGACACCTACAACAAGGCCAAGCCCAAGAGGCAGAGCGTGCACAGCAGACAGCAGCAGCAGCGGGCAACGTCGCTCAGGTCCCGAAACGACAACAGCGACGAAGACTCCATCGACGTCAACCAGTTTGCAAAGTTCATTGAGCTTCTGACCAATCCAAAAGTAAAAAGCATCCTGAAGCCAGAGGTGGCGGATGCTCTAGACACTCTGGTGGACACTACAGAAGACGCTGACGTGGAGAAGCCGCCAGAGAGATCTGTAGCCTCTGTTATCAGGAGAAAGCGACCACCGGTTGCTGCAGAGCGACCCGTGCAAGGCGAGGAAGTGATAGATCAAGTAGAGGATGTTACGGAAGAGGCTCCGCAAGAGCGTCCTCGTTCACCATTGCTGCGTAGTAGGCTTGGAGGCCGGACGAGAGTTCCTCCGAGGTTCCGCAACAGATTCACTTCCAAGTTTATTCCCAGAGTAAAACCTGTGGGCAATCTGGATAACATCAGTGATAAGCACCTTGAAGAGGAGACCGCAGAAAAAGTTGAGGAAGAAAGTGCTAGGGTTATTAATGATTCTAATGAGCAGGAAGAACCCAATGAAGCAGAGATCAAAGACGAAGAAAAAGTGGAGGAAGATGACGCTATCACTGGCGTTTTACGAAGGCGCAAGTTTCCACGCCGGCGGCCCAGCGGCCTTTTCAATCGTAGGAGGAGGCCTTCTTTGGAAAGGCCGCCGCAAAGAGAGGAAGAGCAAGACATTGAAGAAGATGCTGAGAAGGTTGAGGTGATGGGAGAAAAATTGATCATGAGCTTGCTGCAGCAGGAAGGTGGAGAAGAAGGACTCACTGACGAGGAGGCAGGCAAGTTTGAGAACGACTTCCAGGATTTTATCTCAGAATTCAGGCGCAAGAAACTGAAAGAGAGTGGCAGAGAACGCCTGCAGAGGCCACAGTTGAGGAACAAGTTTCGGTCCAGGCCAAATCTAAGGGTTAGGCCAACCACAACTGAAATAACAACAACTACGACCACCACCACGACAACTACTACTACCACCACCACGACAACTACTACTACTACTACCACCACCACCACTACTACCACGACAACGACCACAACGACAACTACCACGACAACGACAACGACAACAACAACAACAACTAGGCCACCGAGAAGGCCGCCCCCACCTCCGCCCCCAAAACCAAACCCTGCGCTTACATTCTTCCCCACACCTCGTGGCAGTCGGCCACCGTCTCCTCCTCCTCTTTCCAGAATTCAGCCTCAGTCAGCTGCGAAGTTGCAACCAGCTGCGAGGCCGGCACCAACACCCAGGCCGGCACCAACACACAGGCCGGCACCAACACACAGGCCGGCACCAACACACAGGCCGGCACCAACACCCAGGCCGGCACCAGCACCCAGGCCAGCACCAGCACCTAGGCCGCAACTTCCCGTCAGATCGCAGCCGGCGCCCAATCCTCAGCCTGCGCTTGCTCCAGTTCCCCCATCATCTGGTGTTGAGGAAGGACCATATGAATATGTCTATTATTATGAATACGAATACGACGACGACTATCCTGAAGTTGTATCTGAGGATCCTCTGCGGACCACTTTCCGGCAGTCTCCGCCTCCTGCTCCCACTGCGCCTCCACTTACTCCCAAATCGAGGCAGCCGCAACCATTCATCGGTCCCCGGCTGCCGGAGTCGAGACCGTTGCCTCAACCTAACAGGGCGCGAGCGGAGCCTCTGCCGCCGCCACCGCCACCGCCTCTGCCTCCGCCGTCAAGGCCTAGTGCCAGCAGAGATGAGTCTCCACGCAGCCTCAGTCCTTCCAGGCAGGCCGCTGCTCAAGAATTGCAGCATCGACCATCAACGCCAACAAGGCTGTCTTCATCGTCGTCATCATCATCCAGGTTTCCAAACTTTGTCCCCGAGGCAGAACCTTCGTTCACAAGCGAAAGAGGACGGTTGCCGCCAAAGCAGGCCACCTCGGCTTCTGAATCCACGGTGAATCGGAATCGTGCTCGCGGCAGCACCCTCCAAGACGATCGTGACGATGATAGAACGTCGCTTAGAAACAGACAGCCTCCCACTGTTACTTCTAGTCAGTCTTCCGCGAGAGAGCCGCCTACGCCTTTCACGGCGTTCCAGAACTTCCCGTCATTTCCACCTCCGAAGCAGCAATCGCAGCCCCCGCCGGTACCTCGCACTACTCAGCGGCCAAAGCCTCGCCAACCTCCACCGCCACCGCCGCCGCCACCTCCCCCGGCACCACGGAAGCCGCCTCCTCCTCCACCTCCACCACCCGCTCCACGAAATCAATTGCAGCAGACACAGCAGAGTTTTGCTAGCTTTGAGCATTCCCGAGAGCCGGCATCGACCTCATTTTTCTCCCTACCGCCTTCCGCGGGTCGCCAGTCGACCAGTTCGGTCGTAGCCTCATCCCCGTTTCTCACGCAACAGCAACAGCAACAACAACCACAGCCCACGTTTGTGGCGTTCCCTGCCATCCCCACGGAGCCCCGCTTCCAGACTCGGCCCAACCCGGCGACGTCCTCCTTCCAGCAGTCTCCCGGAGGCGGCAGCAACACGTTCTTCTCGGTGTTCAACCCCAGCGCGTTCGCTCAACGCTCTCAGAGAGAAGCGGTGTCGGCAGAGTCTGCGCCGGCGGCGGCGAGCTTCCCGGACCCCGAGTTCGGCGGTTTCGTCCCTCTTCCGTCCAGCTTGAGTGTGAGCAGCAAGACGAGAGAGTTCTTGGAGGCCGCCTCGCGCAGGCACGCGCAGCGCAGGCGGACGGAGTCATAGTGACAATAGAGCATATATACTGACTAGACAGATGTGTGATAGCGACCGCAAAACATATGGGCATACGAAAAAAGAAGATATAAAAGTTCTAGCTTTATATGTACGTACCGCACCCTGCAACGAGACATTGGACATAGTGCCCGCTCAATGAGATGGAGACTGAACTGAACGTGCGCATATGCATCATTGACATATGAGGAACACGTCTGTGTATGAGAGTTTGGTGAGCCAAAAGGCAGTGGTTGAAAGTTTGATCCTTCCTAAGCAAATGAGCGTGCCTGAGGGTCTTTAGTTCGACGTAGACATGTGGAAATATAAAACAGCCTTTCAAACAATGCTGCAACATTTTGCTCTGCTCTGGTCTGTGTGCACTCCTTTGTTCTTAATACCCAAGCATTTACCTTGTTCTTCGCTAATTAAGCTGCCTATGACGCAAAATTCTCATTGCCGCTCGCGTTAGAGGTGGTGCGCGGCTGCCTGCGGCAGCCCGCGTGCTGCGTGCGTATGAATTGCACAACTCGATTGTCCACGCTGATAGAGTAACAATAGTACGAGCGAGAGACCTAATTCATGGTTGGCAAGCGACGCCTTTTGATATCCCGCCGGCTTGGTGCAGACACCTTTTCTAAGACAAACGCTTAGTGGGCGCATTGCCCGGAGGGTGCGAGGCAGGGATGGATGGACGGTTGACAAAACGAACAAAGAAATGTCATCGTCTCGTGGGTGATCCTGTTGCCCTCCGTTCATGCCATTGGCTGCCGACTCGAGGGGTGCGGTCGCCACACCCCGCCAACAGATCTGTCTTGGGTGACTCTGAGAAGGAAGGAGTATCAGGAATATGACAAAGGAATTCCCGAAGTGGTTCTTGAGACCGCAGAAGAAGAAAATTGCCCGGTTGCTGAGTCGCATTTGCTGTCAGTCCAGTTGTGCCAGTTGCCTGCCTGCCTGTACAATGCTTCTTTCGTTAACGAACCGGTGCATGCGCGCGAGTGAAGTGCGTCATAGGTCACGCCGACGAGGAGGGTCACGGGGAGGGAGAACGAGGGCACAAGTTACAGTTGAGGTAGCTTTATTGCCTCTTCCTCTGCTCTGGTTACAAAAGCTTTCATGGCCAAAAGAGCATTTCTTTTATCCGGCAGCGGCAGCTACGATGACGAGGCGAGTTTGTTGTTTGACGTGCCCTTGATTATGACGTTGTGTGCGTACGTGAGAGACCGAGCGAGAGAAATCTGCACCCCCGTGCGCCCAAGTCAAGAGAAACAATGATTTCCCCTTGATTAACGTTAAGTGGTTCGCGCATAGTGAGGCCAGTCGCTGGCTGATCCGCGGACTGAGAAGCAGCCGAGGTACATCTTCTTCCCCTCGTGGGATCCTGTCGCTCGTCCTTGCGTGCGCCTTCCATCTCTCCACGTCCGTATGCATTGACGACATTCCTCGTCTTTGTCGCGCTGTTTGCAGAAAGTCCCAAGTCACACCAATTAATTTTTCCCATCGGAGGAAGGTAAAGGACTAGTTGGCGTGAACCATGGGAACGGTCTGCGTGTCTGTACGGTCGTACGATGTTCCTCTGGCTGCATAAATCATCATGATTTGCTATTCTGATCAAGATTGGTTGGGTCCGCTTGCCCTGAGTTCATTCTTGAAGCAGCAGAAATAAGTTCAAGTATGATACCCCATTGAATCGCTCGCTCCTTTAATCAGATTTCATTATGCATGAATTGTGAAACATTATGCTGTTGTGCATGCACGCATGCTTGCACGCATTAACACTATGAAGGTATGAGACGCCTGAAGTAACTGACACAACGTTGTGGGTTCCGTACGTACAGCACGCTTTGTTGAGCCATCTTTATGGAGCCTGGTTTTATCTTAAGCCCACAAAGGGGTGCGTTGCATTGCGTGCATGAGTGAGTGGACTCAAGTGACTCATATCTAGCTGAGGTGGACGGCTTTGTAGCAATTTATTACAGCAGAACAGGTACCCCAGAGAATAGTCATAACAAGCCTCAGCAGCAGAATACTAATAATGTCAACATTAAAAATAAGCTAATGGAAGAAGAGCGGGAGCCGCATGTACGTGTCTCTGTCCGTCCAGATTTTGGGCGGCCGACTTCCAGCTTCTCCAGCTGTCGTATGGAGCGCGCGAGGCCCGTATGTGGCTAGCCTGGACGTGGGTAGCGCACAAGCGCTAGTTAAGTACATTTTCAGGTATGTCATTGCATTTGTATGCCAATATAGTCCAGGAAATGCATTCAAATCTGATCAATTCCAACAATACTCCAGCACGTCGAATTGTGAGGAACGATCCAGCTGATCATTTTTTAATTTTCCCGCCTTTTGTCAGCCCTTGTGTGTGGGACAAAACGACGACGTAAACAAAAGTTGTTGTTGCCGACTCTACTTTTTTTGGGGGGGGGCCTTCTTCGCGATGAAGTTCTGCAGGATGCTGTTCCTTCTCCCAGTATTGGTGTCGTCCACCGAGGGAACCTTGTCCAAGTCAGACAAGAAGAAAAAGACCTCTGAGGACTCCCTGAAAACATTTTCTGGACCTTCGGAATCGTCGGTCCAAGACAAGGGTGTAGTCGTCGCTGACGTGAGGGCCGCAGACATTCTCGCCCATGCCAACGCCTATTTTAACGTACAGGGTGAGTAAAAAGTGATCCGTGGAAAAAAAGGGGCAAGAAGAGAGGAGGAGGTTCAAATTTTACACCACGTCAAGGACACCCTGTACATACACATCGCTGTCGCTTACTTGATTTGTCTATAATTATTATTAGTTGCCAGTAGTCATGCAATTGCTAAAAGTCAGGATCTATTAATGCATGGGTTATATATGAACAGTGGTGATCAAGGAAAGCTCGAGTCATCCTGTATTGCTTAGTAAAGTTTACCGGCTAAAATGTGACTGTCTAATAATTAAGGACTTACGTCCATGCCAATAGCCGCCAGTTAATACCTCTGTGCGAGACAGTGATTCCACTGAGTTGATGTACGTACTTTTTGATCCAAGTTACGCCTGGCTTTTCTTCTGACTCACCCTGTAGATCGGCGGATGTTCGATTCCGGCGCCGTCCTGGGCTACGTGACTCCTTGGAACTCTCACGGGTACGACGTGGCTCAGATGTTTAACTCCAAGTTCTCCCTTATCTCCCCGGTCTGGCTGCAGCTGTTGCCCAAGAGCAAGAAGGGTGGCAGATTCACTTTGGGCGGGCTTCAAGACGTCGATCCGGGCTGGATCAGGAATGTCCGCGGCAGTTCGACCAAGATTGTCCCCAGAGTTCTTTTCGACCACTGGACTGGACGGGACTTCATGGGGTTGTTCCAGGACAAGAAGGAAAGACTGGAGGTGGCACAGCTCTTGACCGATACCCTGGAGGAGCAGGATTTTGACGGCTTGGTCTTGGAAGTCTGGAGCCAGTTGGGAGGTCAAGCTCGGAGCGAGATCTCAGAGGGACACATGGACAGACTGACCCTACTTTGGTTTCTCTTTGAAACTAACTGTTCAGCTTTTCTAGCTTTTAAAACAAGTGTTACACATAAGTTTGCACAATAAGGTAGTGAGTAAATTTCTGTTTGCAACAGATAGAACTGAGAATGGCTGAAGGATAGGATTCGTACCTACGCCGGCCCATGCATGACTCAGTAATGGACAGAAGTGGATCCTAAGTTACTAAATTATTAGGCGATTTACTAGTGAAGTGGGGAGAGATGTTCAGTTTTAAACACCACCCCCTCCCCCACCGAATATGAAGGGCCCACTTGGGCCCCTCGAAGTCCATCTGTCCATGTGTGGTGGTAGGTTATAGAGACGATCTCCAAGAGTGTGAGAGCTCATGGTAAAGTGTTTGTGCTGGTGATTCCTCCTCCCTTGTATGGGGCCGACGACGTCCCGGGGATGTTTGGCCCAGTCGATTTCGCCCGGTTGAGCAACTCCGTCGACTTCTTCAGCCTGATGAGTTACGACTACTCCAGCATCCAGCGGCCGGGTCCGAATGCGCCCATCCAGTGGATGAAGAAGTGCGTAGAGATTCTCGATTCAGACAGGAAGAGTAGAAGCAAAATTCTTCTAGGTAATGACAACGATCATCATATTGTCACAACTTTTCCTTTTACTCTATGCTCCAGGGTCTGACTCAGACAGGTTTTGGGACCACAAATTGTTTGGTATTAACTGTCGTTAAATGTTCTAGGTCTGAACTTCTATGGACTGCGCTTCACTGCCGAAGGCGGCGGTCACGTCTTGGGCAGGGACGTCCTGGAGACGCTGAAGACTCTGCCGGCCAAGACCAAGCTGAAATGGGATCCTGAAGCAGCTGAACACTTCTTAGAGTCCAAGACTAGTGGCAAACAAACCATTTTCTACCCTTCACTCCTGTCCATCCAGATGAGGGTCGACCTGGCAAAGGAGTTGGGCACTGGCATCTCCATATGGGAGATTGGACAGGGATTGGACTACTTCTACGACCTGCTGTGATATTTTGTGTTGGTGCAATTGAACTCGCTGAGCTTTTTGAGCACATGCATAAGAACCTCCATCCTGGATTAGTCACATGTCATACCCACCAACCTACCCACATATAGGCACGCACACACGATTTGCCTGAATGTCCTAAAGTCATTGACTCAATTACAGGGTGGTCAAGAAGTTATGTTGCACATTCATTCAACAATATATTTCTATAAATGTTCAATATTGATGCTTTCCCTGGCCTAGTGACTTTCAATCAATTTTACACTTAAAAACTCACCTTTTAAGTTTGAATGTTAGTGAGCAAGGAATTCACGCATTTTTAAATTTCTTTTTCTCACTGCCTTTTCACCTGTTGGTATGAACTTGACAGACACTACTCTTTTCTTCCTGATACGAGGACCTGCATCAGCCCAATAAAAACTTGTTTGTCCTGCTACTTGAAGACAAAAATCAGGAAATCACAGATGTGAAGATTTTACGATTAAACACGTCTTTTGGGGCATGGTTGCAATGCAGCAATTTCAGCAACAACCACAAGACTTTCGTTTTCCCACTTTTGAGAAGAGCGGCAGGTTCATGGACGACAGGGACAGGGACGTTGAGGTTGTCATCAGGTGAGCCAGACACTTTTTGTAGCCGTGATTTTTCACTAAATGCTGCTTCTGAGGCATGATCATAGCTTAATGTCTGACAGCTTCAGGCCAAAAGGCAAGCATCATATCAAAAGTTTCTCCTGTCACAAGTGAAAGATAACGTGTCAACGAATCGGATTATAAACAATAAATAATATTCTGTATAACGTAAATAATACTCAATACAATATTCAATGATCATAAACTTAATATCTACTGTATAAAGCGCGAGGGGGATATTTACGTCTGTGTGTCCAGCTTTTGCGCGGCTGATGAGCGCGAAACGCGTGGTGGGAGACGCCACAGACACACATACGGCGCTTTTTTGCTGTTTTTCGTCCCAACGAAGTGGGTCGGTAGTGCGTCAGTTCTAGTCGTAGTTCATAAAGCTGAGATTGAGACTCCATTTTCACACCAAGACTCTTTAAGGAGCACTTTTAGGCATGCCATTTATGTTGAGCAAGTGTTCCTGCTCTCCAATAACTTTTGGCCCGTCCCCAACTCTTGTGTGGATCACGTATTTGAGAGACCCTTCGTGCACAGGAAGATCGACAGAGGAGATGACGTTCTGTAAAGTAAAGACGCACATTATGTACATCAAGCTGGCTCGAGGCCCAAAGGTTAGAGGTTATGTGTTTCTTTCATACTTTTGTTAGTAAGACACCTCAAGCTGACGCGAATAAATGCAGTTGATTTTTTACTCATACCACGATGCTGATTGATAACGTTTCGTAGTATACGTGCGTGCATACCTGTGTGTGCGCGCTATCAGGTTCATCTTCTATTGTGACCCCTCTCATGAAGGCTGACTTTTCATCGCCATTTGGAGGAAAGAAATGCTTCACCACTTTTGCCACCAGAGCGACGTCAGACTCCAACATGAAGAGACACGCGTTGGGGCCGGCGTCGAACGTGTAGCAAGCCTGAAGGACAATACTATTTGAACCAACAATTGATCTACGAATCATTGGACACTCACCGCAGTCCTTCCCAGAGTCTGGTTAAGCGCGTGTATGAGAGCAACGACGGCGTGTGACGTCTCGTTCATATACACGCAGGGCGGGAAAGTGTCCAGACAACAAGCGTGAAGCTGGTTGCTGTCGCGCATCGTCATCTCTGAGAAATTCTTAAAGTCGCGCTCCTTAATGGCCCTAATAATTGCCTCAACTCGTGAAGGCACGATTTTCTCTGCCCTGTACTTGAGGAGATCGCTCGTCTCCACGCTCAACTTCATCCCTTTCGAGCTGGGAACCTTCTTGCGAGCGTCATTAGCCTGAGATTCAAGTACTGAGCGTAACTACAGCATGTTCTGTATACGAGAAAGCTCTGAAATCCATGTCTCACCACTAACACCATTATTCTCAACTGGGGCCAATGTTCCGCCGGAGCTAACTGCTCAGCCGCAGAGTCCTCGTAGTCCAGCTCGAGGGACCCCGTCTTCCAGAGCACGAAGCCGCCGTAGACGCTCCTGCAGGCCGAGCCAGATCCTTGTCGTGCAAGAGTGCTGATGTCGCCCTTAATGCCATACAATTGACTTAGGGCATGCACTGAGGGAGAGGGGGAAGGGGGGAGAAGAGCACGTTGAACATATCACGTCATTTTTCATGATAGCGTTCATTTGGTACCCAGGCATGCGTAGCCGGCTGCCGATGACGCCAGTCCGGCGGCCGTGGGGAAGTTGTTTTCCGAGCACACGTGCACCTTCCACTGGGAGTCGACTTGCTTATTGGTGGCGTCGACCTTGGCACGCCGTCGCACTTGATTGATGCAGTTGGAGAGGCGCGGGTTGGACTCTGCGTCTTCTTCCCGTCCGTTAAGCCAGAGACGGTCTCGATCGAAGGACGGAGACGCCGCTACCGTCGTCTTGGCGTGCATCTGCAGAAGAGTTACGTGCGTGTATGGCAGTACTCGATAATGTGTACTTAATGAGTGCACTTCAGTAGATCGATGAAATGATCATCGGCATATTTAAGGTGTACTTTTTTAAGACCCACCAAGCTATACGAAAAACTAACCCTGACATGGTTTTTTTTACCAGAAATTTGAGTATTCGACACTGTCAAAGAAACTGCAACGAAGCAGTGATTAGGCCATCAAGTCCGGTTCTTCTCGCTGATGGCAAAGACATATATCCTAATTATACATTGCATGGCCGTATTTTAGCACCTTTTCGAGGTGATTTGATTTCCTGAAACGAGGAAAATATGGTGCACATTATGGCCAGGCAATTTGTAACTTAACACGGCATTCGCGACATTTCACAAGTTTTGTAACACAATGAGAAATATTCGCAGAGGGACATATAGTAGTGGCAAGAGGAGGAAGGGAGGATGTGGGCAGTCAGGACAAGGCAGGATGGCTGGCGGAAATCTTACTATATATCCCGCCTATATGGTATACGTGCCTGGTATATATTCCGCTTCCGGAAATATTTTGACCTCAGAAAATATGATCACAGAACATTTCCCTGGCCCAGTAAAAAGAAAATCCAACATAATTCAAAAATTTCGCATCAATATCTGTATTATATATTGTTTGTTTGTTAATGAGGTTCCTTTGCACGCAATGGGTAGATGCGAGCGCAGGGTGGGAGTGACCCTGATGGATCTTTTCCTCCTCCATAGTGGCAAACATCTATGCACATAGCAGACGTCTAGCTCTGCGTGGTCTGCCAGCCAGCATTCTTAGCTGAATCTGCCCTCCATGATATATTACACGTAAAAAAATATATAAAGTGCAAGGGTCTTATTTAGGTGTGTGTATCCAGTTTTTGCGCTGGACAGACACGAACCAGCGTACGACAGGGCGACAGACGTAGAGGACGACAGTTAACCACAAAAATGGTCATAACTTTTCAGAAACAAAAGGTGTCTTATTCCGTCTTTTGCTCCGTGACCCATGATACAGACTGCAACGATTAGCAGATGTCTCATACACCTAAAGGTGTCATCAAATTTTGCAAGGAAATTTCGGACATTTTTACACAGAAACTTTAGGTCATTTCTACACCGTTTTTTCGTATAGGTGGATCTTAATACTAACCTCATCGCTGTTGAGAGTGACGCTGACGGAGTCGTTGATCGGGATGATGCGCTTCTCGTCGCTCTTGCCCCCTAAATGCATAAAAGAGTAATCCATATTGTACCAGCATAACGTAGCACGTGACCTTACAGTACTTGATGACCGCAATGTTGACAGGGGCGGTGCTCGTGGACAGGAACATCTCGGGAGCGCAGGCCAAACCTATGATCCTTACGTCGTAGTGACGGTCGCAAAGGGCGTGGCGCAAGCTAGCTAAGTCTTTCTTAAAGGTGTGTATGCGTGCCTCAAGCTCGTACGCCCTAGTGTGAGTGGCGCACGCCACAGAGGGCGCACGAACAACGCAGGTGAACACCTTGTATGCCGGCCGGCGCTACGTTCACAGTCTTACTTTCCTGCTTCTTCAAAATAAACAAGCACGCGCGCACCAAGTTGGGCTTCGGCCATCGCTGCCCCAGCCAGTCGGTGGCAGGGGCGGGGGACGCTGTTGTTGTTGCTGCACTGACATGAATTGGGTGGGGCAGCCTCGCCGACAGTAGGGACAGCACCACCACCACTGCCGCCTGTTTTGTCGCACCGCACAGTTGCGTGCGTCTGTGTCCGCCGGCTTCTCCGTCGACGCATCTTGGTTCTTGAGATCGCTAGAAATTGATCTGGGTCCCCTCATTCTCGATGGCCGCCTCCATGCACACCGTGCGAACGGGATGGCCGAGAGGGTCCAATCCTAACGCAGTCAGCGGCTCAATTTCCGCCAAAAACCCATCGCTCACCCTTCATCGTCAGGTATGTGCACAAGACGACCCACCGAGTGGCTGGTGCTAAATCTCTTAACGTTTCTCTGCAGGTAAACCTGTACCCACTCACCAACTACACGTTTGGCACGAAAGAACCACTCTTCGAGAAGGACCCGTCGGTGCCGGCTCGTTTTCAGAGGATGCGAGACGAGTTCGACAAGATCGGGATGCGCCGGTCGGTGGAGGGGGTGTTGCTGGTGCACGAGCACGGACTTCCACACGTCCTCCTCCTACAGCTAGGCACCACCTTCTTCAAGCTCCCAGGCGGGGAGCTTAACCCGGGCGAGGACGAAGTAGAGGGGCTCAAAAGGCTCATGACGGAGACTCTGGGTCGCGCTGAGCCCGCCTCTGGCGCCGCGGCCACGGAATGGACGGTGGAAGACACGATCGGCAACTGGTGGCGGCCTAACTTCGAGCCTGCGCAGTATCCCTACATCCCGCCACACATCACCAAGCCCAAGGAGCACCGCAAGCTGTTTCTCGTGCAGCTGCAGGAGAAGGCGTACTTCGCCGTGCCCAGGAACTACAAGCTGGTCGCGGCACCGCTCTTTGAGCTGTACGACAACGCGCAGGGCTACGGGCCCATAATCTCGTCGCTCCCTCAGGCTCTTGGGAGGTTTGGCTTCATCTACATGTAAGAAGAGAGCCAAGCGAATGCATTGTGTGTGTGAGTGTGTGAATGTCAGTAATAAATCCAATGAGTTTGCCAGGAGTGAAGAATATTGTAATCCAAGATCAAGATTGTACTTCAGGAGCTGATCCTCAGCCAGTGTCCCTTTTCACATGTAGCATTCGCACGCGTTCTTTGTATGCGGTTGCCCCCGAAAAGGCTTCGTTTCCGTTGTCCCGGCCATCCTGATGGGTGATGGTCATAAGAAGTACCTGAGTTAGCCTTGCCTGATTATCGATCATGATTGCCTCAAAATGTCTCTGTATCGGTCAACCTATAGTATTGGACAGGATGGGCCACAACTTAGTTGGCCAAACGAAACCTCCTGTGGCTCTTGCAGATCTGCGCTGTGTAAACGTTGAAAATCTAATTTTGTTTGTTGGAAGGGGGATCCCAACTCGGCCATGTTTCAGTGCCTAATTTAATGTTAAGCAACCGATTTCCCAACTTCCAGACTTTAGATGCAGACCAGATGTGCAGAAAGATCTGTTACGCTAAACTAAGTCACTTCCAGCCTTTTTTTTATCACTGTGAAAATCGCCTGTATCAAGCTTAAACTCACAAGCTCTCGAAAGTCGCAATCCATGATAGGCAAAAGTCTTGTTCGATTGACTCATAACCGATACAGAATTATATAAAGTTCATGCTCCCCTCTCTGAAGTGACGTCCCTCACAGCCTTGTAGGTTTGTAGTCTTCCACACAGAGATAATATATAGTTATCTCCGGTTCCACATCAGCTGAGTTCCTGGCCCACCCTGTATAATCACAAGTGAGCGGGAGTTATCTAGAGTGACTCGTTCAGGCGGAGCAGGCCTGCTGCCCCCCTGGTGGCACCATCTCAAGTGTAGAAGGCGACTACTGCTTTGACATGAGTGAAAAGTATTAATAAGAAATTCTGTCTTAATTGCTTAGCAATGTCCCGGTAAAGTTTTACATGAAAAGATGTCGGTATTCAAGAAGTGGCACAACGATAAGCCCTAAATGGCTTAATGTGACAAACTTATCTGCACGACTTGTATACGGACATACACACACTTGATGCGCAAGAACTTGCTTCCTTTCAATGCTGACTTCTTTAACAACTTCTGGCGCTGATAAAATGTCTATGACTTCAATAATTAGCCATACGAACAGGACGTGGAGACCTTGTGCTGAACTGGTGAGAGGGTTTACCTTCAAGACATAATCTTATGTGTCATGTTAGACAACTTTGATAAAGAGGTGAAGCTGATCTCAGGCTTGGGGGTTGCCAGATTCTCCTCACAACCGGCACAGGCATGGGAAACCGAATATGTGAGGTGGAGACGCCAAGCACAGTTGCGTCAACTTTTTTAGTAATTTACTCAAGAAGTCAAGGATAACTAGATCAATGTGTCCGTGCATAAAGTACATATTGCGTCGGGCACTGGGTGTTGAGGTCGAGGCCTAATTTGCAGATTTGAACTATGCGTCTTTTTGGACCTTTTACTGTCCTAGTGTTGGTGTAGGCTGTTGGAGGACGTCTTAACACTGCTAGAGTCCACTAGTGTACCATAGCAACACCTACCGAATATCAGTTCCTGCAGTCTTCATCCTTATCACATAGTGGCTTGTGATACCGGCTGAGGGTGTTCCTGCGGGAAGGGGAGTGCTTGTAGTGAGTGGCTTCATCGTCAACCTACGTGGTCACCCTCTCCCCTCCCACCGTGATGCTGTGCGCTGTCTCGACTGGCGCTGCACCTGGCAACTTTGCGACGAGTCCCGAAAGAAAAAAGCTGCAGCATCAGCCAAGAGCGCCAAGAGAAGCACTTCTTCCTCGACGGAGTGTCGTCCGTCACCTTCTCCGACGTGGGACAAGGCTGCAGTTGACGTCCGGGACAAGTACCTTAGTACCTGGCATCGATTTAAGATGGTGAGTGAAGGAGCGTGAGAGAAAGCGCATAAATTTTTCATAGTGCGAGATGCCGGAACAGCGATGTTGTCTAGCTCTTCTGGGTCCGTCAGTCCCGGCAGTGGCCGCTCGCACTCCCTCAAGGGCCTCCTGGCCTTCGACCACGAGAGTGCTGGCTCCGGCTCCGGCCCCGGCTCCGGCCCCGGCTCCGGCCCCGGCTCCGGCTACAATTACAAGCTGGACTTGGTCCCGGTGTCGCAGAGTAAAATTAAGGTGCAGTGCAGCAACTTGCAATATTTTGAATCTCTTCGGTGCAGTTTAAATCTTATACCCGTCAATGGTATTAAAATGGGGAATGGTGCGCGTCTGTCTGTGCAAGAACCTTCACTCAGGGGTTCCCAAACTTCTATTGATGTCCCACTTCGTCACTCTCATCACGCTTTCAGTACCTCCATACATATTAGTTCCACGGAATTCCAAAAAGTCCACATAAATATGTCCCCCTTAAACCGAAAATGTCTCAAGGGCGAAAGTTTGTTCTTTTGGGACATCTGTTTTGTGACCTCTTGGCGAACCAACAAAAGTCCTCTCCCGCGTACCAACGGTGGACTGTCTGGGAACCCCTGCCTTAAATGATCGGGACCAAGCTTGTAGAGGTGCCTTGCTGTGAACCGTTAAGATTTTGCCTTTGGGGACTCTTTATCGGCAAGTACAGTATTTGAGTCCAATGCAGTACATATTAGGTGCTTATTTGCAGTATCTCGGTACTGCCTGGATTTAGAATTTTAGAATGAAGCATGTACGCGTGCATGGAATTTGCCCCTTCAAGTGAACATTATCTTAGATAGTAGATGTGCGTACGAGTAGAACATTTGTTTGGGAAGTCAAGCATTTTGTGCGAATTTCTCATCTCTTAATATGTGCTGAGATCGGTTAATTGAGCGAAAGTCATTATTTGAGGATGAAATGAAGAAAGTATCTAATCGTCTCTTGCGCCTCCTGCTCTTCTTGCGTGACCATCCTGTGAGGTTGCAGCCTTTGCTATCGGACTCGCACAAGTACAAAACTGCCTCTCTAAACGTCATTCATGAAGACGTACGACGTATGTGACTCTCTACCTTTCTGTCTTGCAGTCTGCCACGCTAAAGCCGTACTTGTTGGCAGTCAAACGCACGCTCCAGGCTGCCATGTGCCTGGAGAACTTCTCCTCGCAGAAGGTGGAGCGCCACAACAAGCCTGAGATCGAGGTGAAGGAGTCTCCAGAACTGCTCTTGAATCCAGTGGTGATCTCTCGCAACGACAAAGAGCGCGTCCTCATAGAGCCGTCCATCAACTCAATCCGCGTGTCCATCGCCATTAAGCAGGCAGATGAAATTGAGCGGTTGCTCTGCCACAAGTTCATGGGCTTCATGATGCGGAGAGCAGAGAACTTCGTCATACTCCGAAGAAAAAAGATAGAGGTGCTAAGATCACGAACACGAGTTTTAGCGCCATCTCCAACACTGTTACTTGTTCCCACAGGGTTATGACATCAGCTTCCTGATCACTAACTTCCACACGGAGGAGATGTACAGGCACAAGCTTATTGACTTCGTCATTCATTTCATGGAAGAGATTGATAAAGAGATCTCCGAGATGAAGCTTTGCGTCAACTCAAGAGCAAGAATTTGTGCAGAAGAGTTTCTGAAAAGGGTGAGTGGACATGTAGCATCTTTCTCGTAGATGTAGAAGCTCCTCGATCTTACAAGCTTCTTTTGTGTGTAACTTTTTGTTTCCTTCCAGTTCTGATCTTGCACGACTGCCCAGAGCCTGAGCACAAAGGAAGAAGCCAAAACTTACTGTACCAAGTTGGTGATTTACACATGTTGATTTTTTACTGTTATTAATAATGCGCATTTATTTGTCTCATTGGTATAGTAAGTGCGATTGCATAGAACAAATACTAATGCTGCCACTAACGGTAGTATTCTATTAAGTCCGCTATCAAGCCAATACAAATGCTTTTGAGAGAAAACAAAGATGATGATTCTGTGTGGACTTTACGGATGTGTAGCAAGCAATTTCAATCTGTTCGCCCAGTACTGTCCAGTCGTCCTGGGAAGTCCCTAAAAAAGACCCTGGCGAGGTTGGACAAACAACTATCTGTTCTCTTCCCTCCGTCCGTATGCCGCCCTCTCCCTCGCCGGAACCCGACACGTTGCACTCGTCGTGTTTCCACCCCGCGGCATAAATGAACAGTCGTAGTTTTCGGCCTCGCTTTCATTGACAGAGGTCATTTTGCTCTGCTTCCATCCCTTCGCATCCATCGGCCGGTGCTTTCACGCTCATCTGCTTCCCTCCTCTTGGTCGTTGAGTGGGCCAGGACGATTGGAAAGTGGGCACATTGGAGAGTAACGCGGCACTTGTGTTCTACATGTGCTTCATCGTGGTGATGAAGGCTGTAAAAAGCCACTCATCTTGAAAACGTAGTAACTGGAGTCCCATTACTGGAGGGCCATTTGGACAAAACGGGTCCTTTTCCCCCTAGGAGTCCTCATAAAATCCTTTCCAGAGACCCGATGAAGGCTTGCAACTGGGTGATCTCAGACTACCTGTGTCAGCAATTACTTTGCCGCTAATGTACGAAATGAAAGGACTCTGTTCTAAGTATAATAACAATCATACCACTGTAACTAATGTATTTGAACGTGTGTCTGTGAGTTCGTGAGATCGTGCTCAGAGAGTCAATGGCATTCGTTTTAACAACGTACTGTGTATATACGTAGGTTAATTATGTACTATGGTGCTCAGCCTCCTTGTCCTGCTTCGCCGCAGCCGCCTTCTCTGGTCCTGATGGGTCTGCGTTCGCCCCTACAGGCTCGGCTGCATCCTCCAGGGTCCCCATGGGGAACTTTTCCACCGTCTGTGTCACGGTTCTGCCGTTGAGCTCGGTGGAGATCGTGACTGTGTACTCGTCCTGACCCTGGCTAACGATGTTGTCGAAGACAACCTCGTAGCGGAAGGCGCCACTGCAGCCGCTGCCCACGCCCACGCCGACGTTTTCACTTCCGACGCCTCCCCCGTCGCTCTCTCCCATGGGATGTGTATGCGAGACCGACTTGGCAGAGCTCCTACCGGCCTCCAACAAGTGGAAAGACTCCAGTTTATTGATGTCTCTATTGAAACAATAAAGAAGCGCTTTGTCGTGTTGGCGTTTATTATCGTCACTGTAATAAGTGAGAGAAATGGTGCACTTTTTTTTCTCTCTCAAAGTCACCAAGAGCATGACGTAAAAGATGATCACGGCTATTAGGTCTTACCCAGTGGCAGACAGCTCCACCTTTCTGCCCACGCCTGCGTGTGATGGCTTCTTCTCCTTCTTGTAAAGAACCGATTTGAGCCCCAGCTCGTTGAGTGGTGCCGGGTTGATATCGATGGTGTACTCGAAACTGAGGGAGCTGTCGTAGTTAGCCAGGAAATGACCAATGGGGGCATCGTTCCAGCGCACCACGATTGCGTGCGAAGATCGCGACGACGACGACAGGACCGTCGTGTACTCCTCGAAGCGTAGGTTTTGCGGTTTCCACAAACCCTGGAACTTCTTGTCAAAGAGCGTGAGGATACGGAATGACTCAGGAAGGCCGCTCGTCTCGGCCAGCAGGTTTAGAAGCAGCTTCAGATCCTTGTGTCGACGGTCGAAGTACACGGCCAAGAAGTTGTCGGTGGAGATGCACTGCGTTGAGCGCAGGTTCTTTCTGTTCGTCGATGAGGGACGCCCGTGACCACCGAGAAGCATCCCGTTATTGTCCCCGTTGTCCCCGCTGCTGATCCCGCCACTGTCTGCCACCAGCTGCTCCTGGTAGCGTCTAATGATCCTGAACATTGTTCCCAGCTGCGGGCACACGATCCACACGAGGTTGTACAGGTTGCACAGGATATAGACGCAGAGAAGAGCGGAAGAGACGGCTAAGATGTAGAAGTAGAACTGGTGATTGGGCAGCACGCAGCTGTGCCCGAGCCCGTGGACGTCGCATTCAATTTCGCGTTCCAGATTGGGCATGCCCCAGCACCAGTAGATGAGGAAGAGCGAGATGGAGAGCACGATCTCCAGACAGGTGCGCGACAGGTACGACCAGAAGCACACGTTGGAGAATCGGAAACTTTGCATCAACTCGTGCAGGTTGCGCATGTTCTCCCTCGACATGGTGTCCACGTCCTCTCGTCTGAGGCTGTCCTCCACCAGCAGCTCGTAGAACTGTTTGATCTTGTTGCCTGCTGCAAAGGTCCTGGTGGGAGCAAAGAAACACATTCAAGGTCGAAATACTCGAAAAAGAAGAGACAAGAAACAACTCAATGACGTCTGGTTGACCGAAATCGAGGCACTGCACGTACATAGAGTGATAGTTATAACATGGAACTGCAGAACAATGCATAGCACATGCAATATGCATTTGTCGCACTCGTACGAGTTCCAGCAGTGAGTATGAAAAGGACTGCCACGAATGTGTGTTCCACTTACTTGATAAATATTCTGTCTACTAGCACCAGCGTGAGTGGGACAATGAGGAGGATGTATGGGAAGTAGAAGACGAACTTGGAGACAAACTTCTCCGTGCAGTAGCGCTTCACGTACCAGTGTGTGATGCGAACCTGTTACAAAACAGATCAGTCATTTTTGCCGATTTGCCTCCTTCTTGTGGCAGAGAGAAGAAGATCGTCATTAGTCCGGACACTTATAGCATTTCTGGCACTGTGTCTGAGGTCAAAAGCTTCTGCCCTTCCCTGATAACTATTGCACTTTTCTCATAAGCCTGATCAAAGCTCATCCTCCTCCCTAACCGCTCAGTCAGCCCCTTCGTTGTGTCGCATTCTGTATTGGAAGCGCTCTATTTGTCCACTTCGACAAATAATACGGACGTATGAGCGAGCAGCATTACTTAGTCCATGGAGCATTGACATTTCAAGCGCAAGCCAGAGCTTTCCGCACGCCGTGGGCCGTCTGTCCGTCCGTTTGTCTGTTTGTCGGTCCGTCCGTCCATCGGCCCGCCGCGTCCTCCGTCGTTGCCGCCGTCGGCGGCGGCGGCCTCAGCTCAGCACTTTCGCAATGTCAACATGGGCCGGCCACCATTAATCTTGACGAACGTACGTGTTGTGCGTACGTCATACGAGGTGTCGTCTTACAATATTATGCGGCCAATAAGCGCAAAACATTCTTCTCGACTACTTGGAATAAAGAAACTTGAAGAGCATCTGCGCCGCGAAGTCAAGACAGCCTCTCCCCCTTTTTTTGTACAGTTTGAGTAAAAAACATTTTTTGTAACCACCAACCAGCGGTTGCACCTGTCAGAAACACGTTGCTTTCAATTTTCAACCATACGGTGCATGCGTTAGGTGTGAGTGAGTGACTTAAGAGGAACTTATGAGGCAGCAACGTTGCCCCCTTCGTCCTCCCTCCACCCCCTGTACTTGTTGTGGACGTTCTGCGTGTTGTACTCATGATGTACAAGACGCAGTTCGTGTAGAATTGGCCGTGTCTGTCATACCGTTCCCAGGCTGTATCCGATGTTGTCCTCTTCGTACTCATCCCTGTAGATGGCACCCACTCCGCTCGGCTCCCACAAGGAGGTCCTATTCCACAGCTTAGGATGGAGCACGCACTCCACGGGGTTGCCGGTCACGTATGCCGTGGGGAGGGTCAGGAAGCCTGAAATGCCAGTAGCTGTTGTAGATCGCGCAAAGGATCGACTCACCCCTCCCCAGACAGGCCTTGTATGTCAAGGAAGGCCTTTTTGCCATATCATAGCTGACGTCAGATTTCCTCAAATGGACAAATTTATTTTTAGTCACTCCCCTCTGTTTACTAGAGGGTCGCTGTTACTTTTTAGAGCTTCGACTTATCATCTTTCAATAGAAATTGGTGGCCAACAGGTCGTAGAAGACTTTGTGGCGTCCGCCTCGTGCAGGAGACATTTGTACTCTGCAAGGACAGTTGCTACCCATGGACAGGACAGAGATGATTGGCAGCAAAGTGGTGTTTTACTTCGCCCCTTCCACCTTCGTAGTACATCCCAAATCGTACATTCAGCGTTCGCTAATAGTTATGTATAGGTCCGCATGTAGCTGTTTATCATGTAGATACCGGTTATTGCTCATGTCTCTTCCATCTATTTTCACTCCATCTATGTAGTATTGTCACCCTCCTGTTGTGCTAGCAATTTGGTCTTGTCTCCCACGGAGATGAAGTGCTTTCCTAGGATTTTTGCCAGTCTTTTTCTCTCATTCTTGGAGCAAAACACGTTTGCGAAAGCCGGGCAGGAGGTGATCAGGATGATGGAAAACGAGTGAAATTGCAAAGTATGCAGAGGCCGGACGGCTTCTTTTAATGCCTTTTGCCGCTCGTTGAGGGAAGAGGTGTTTGCTAAAAAAAAAAATCGCTAAAAAGTGGGATTGTCTGAACATCATTTTCAAGATAAGAGATTTTTTTTTTTGTCTCAGTGTCACTTTTTTCTTTTTTGAGCGAACGGGGATGGTGGATATCTTTTTGCGGGGACACATTGATCAGGTCGTGGTTGACGAGGGACATCTAGTGATATCCGCGGTCTGCAAGAGGTTGTAGAAAAAACATGATCAATTGATGAGTGAATGATTTGGAGGGCGACTATGGCGATAAAAAAGAAGGGCCAAGTTATGGCTTGAGAAAGATGGTTGCTCATTCCACAGAGATTGTAAAATTTAGAGGAGTTACTACAGCAACGTAGCTGTAGCAGCGCTTCAAAATGCCGCCAACCGACCTATCAGACAGCCCCGGACACGCGTTTCTTTGGGACTTGGAAAGCTGCATCACCCTGTAGCTGTCGATGTCACCCGGCAAAGTGCTTTAGCTGTCTTGCGGGTTTTCGTAAACCGCTTATTTACCGTAGATGTGGCACCCTGTCCATCCATCCGTCCCTGACCACGTAAATGATGGCAATAATGGTATGCATGAGTCTTCCTGCTGCCACCGTAGACAAAAACGTCCTTTTTTGTCGTCTGAGATGTCCGTCGATTCCTCATCCAAAACGTAGCCATTTTCGGTGCTCTTAGTACAAAAGATCCTTGCATAAGTCTTCTTGGTCTGAATAACCGTGGCTATAACTGTAGGAATGGCAGTAATTAATCATGAGGCCGTGCTTTTTTCAGATGGAGACGAGGGAGATCTTTCTGGCTCAAATAATCCCTTATATTCTCTTCATCCATTCATGAGAGATCAACGCGCTGCCAGGGACAGGAATCATTTTTCCAGCAAGCACCAGATAGACAACAAGACGTTAAAGGCTGGCGGCAAATAACGTTTTTCAAAGATTTCCCCAAAGAGAGTGAAGATAGGAATATGTCGGGACACGCGAGGTGTCAGGAAAAAAGTATTGCCCGAGCAGAACCAACTTTTTTTTCCATCTGCATCTCCATCCATTTCTGAGCAAGGTCGAGCGAGAGAAAGTGAGAAAGAAATTCGATGCTGCTCTCGATCCTCCTTCAGTGTGCAGGACGCATGCAGACTACGACGCGCATTGATTGATCTGGGATAAGTTGACGGGAGTGCCAGCCTCATTTGGTAGACTTGAGTCATGGTGACGCTCACATAATGATTTATTCCTCGTCCTTCGACTGCCAGCGGCGTGCTGGAGGAGCTGTGTAGCATGCACACAGTACAAGTGGCGAGAAAACAATGTTAGATGTCAAAAAAGGATCAAGTATCTCCTCTCGTGCAGAGGTTCCATTTACTTCTCTGGTTTCCCCCCCCCCCCCGCTCCCAGAATAGTTGGTTGGGGAAAAATAAATCTCTGAAGAGAAGAATAACCTGCCTGCTGTAGCCCTGCTACCATCCAGCTGAGGAAACCCGATAACAGAAGGCAGCCGCGCTGAAGGGAGGGCTCCTTGGGCTAGTCCGTGTAGCCGTGAAGAGCACCGGGTGCCGGACGCCCGGTGCCGAACTAGACTTCTCCACTAAACTTGTTGAACAAAAGATTGAAACCGTGATCTGCGTCGGACATAAAGCACGACTGATATTGACATGCAATGTGTAGCCTAGTTAGGTCTCGCTGCATTCAGTCAAAAGTGCCAACGAGCGATCTGTTGGCATTTTGGCATTCACTGCACCTGCTGTGGTGCAGTAGTAAAGTAAATTCAGCCCCGAGAGAGAGAGAAAGTGTTTCTTTTCAGACTTTCGTGCTCCTTATCGCTCTGAAATATTGGCCTTTCTCACAAGGCTTGGTACTGCATTATATCTCAGCTGCATGTATTATTGTTCCACACACCTGAGTTCTGAATCTCGTGCGACGGTTCAGGAAGAATTGCCTGCCAAAGTATTTTGCACTCTATTTTCAACGTCTCCTCTCTTTCCGTTAAGTCTCCCAGAGTGCGCTTTCCGCAAGCAGTGCACATATTCGTGAATAATGAAAACGAATACACTTCAAAGGGGTCCCGAATATTCCATTGAGGTCAGTCTTGCGCCAGCACCCGGCCAAACTTTCGGCCGCCGGGGTAACAGCACGATTCCATCCTAATATCATGCATGCAGTACATCTGCAGTCGGTAGAAGTTAAAAAGGTCCAGAATTTGCTATCTCAGCTATCGGTTTTGTGGAGGGAGAAGCCAAAATCGTGGTGGATAAAGTGATTGTCTTGAGTGCCACTGCACGGGAGGGGGCAGTTGGAGAAGCCCGAGGAAGTTGTTATTTCTTTATCTGACGTCATCTAATCCCACCGACACACCTCTATGAGTGAACGAGGACACTGCGCACATTGCTGTTGCTTTTGCTGCCTGGAAGAAAAACAGATCCTTCGCACTTTTTTTTCTTATTTGCCACCCCACTTTCTTCATGGCCTCGACTGCGAACCTCATTAAGCGCTCTCAGGCCGAGAGGTAAAACTGTCAGCCCTCATTATCTCACAAACTGCATCTTGCAGCACTTGTTCACAATGTCGAATCTCGTCAGAGAGAACAATACAAGCTTTGTTACTCTCTTTCCCCACGTCGTGCTCACGTGTTCTCCATTTAGGCAGGAGACGGACTCATGACGGAGACAGATTATCAGCCAAAAGATGACTTCGGGGTTGCCAGGAGGCACACGAGGGACACCCAGAAGGACAGGCTCGTTCAGTGCATGTGCGGACGCCAGCCACAAATCTGGCCACGGCTACGTAGAGGACGGAACGCCAAGCACATCACTTTTTCCACGATGCAAATGCGCACAGCGTTAGTGTATAGCATTACTCTGAGCAGGAACAAGAAAGAAAGACTTGCCCCCTATGTAGTAACGATCCTACCCACAATTCACCCAAAAAATTGGGGGAATTTACTGGCATTCCCTGGGGATCCAGACTGTCACTGCGACTGCGTCTTCGGCCTGAACATGGATTCATGGATTTACCCCCATTCACCTCAAATGAAATAAGTAGGTTGCGACGTATGCATAGGTTTTGCTGTCATTGCTGCAGAGGACCAGTTCAATGAACGCCTATAATGTGCTCATTCATAAGTTTGTACGCAAGTGTGAAACATGGAAAGCACTCCTTACCCGTGACAGCTACAAAATGCTTCATTTGGTGAAGCTCATAGCAAGCAATTTATAAAATTCATGAGTTAGTGGTCGGTTCATGTTGTACTTCCACATACTACGGCATAGTACGTATTAGTACAAAAGACATGCAACAGTTCAATACCGGGCTTCACTACCTACGCCTTCGTAAGTCCTTAGCTTTGTAGTTGACAGAATATTCTCGAATCCTGCGTAAAAAAGTTCCTCTATTGACCCTTGTTTCCTTCATTCTGGTAGTATTTACACACACAGTTGTGTGTGATACCCTCAACCGCACACCTAAAGATTGTTTTGATTACGTTACGACCAGTTGCATGGGGTCCCGTCTACGGATTATTTGTGTTTGTATACTCGAATATCTCCACCGCCTCTGCCGAGTACCAAGGAAAGTAGGAGGAATGCGGCGGGGCACAATTACGCATCGATTTCAGACGCACTTCCGCCGCGAGGAGCGCGTGCCCGCGCGCCAGCATGTGTGTGTAGCGGGTGTTTGGCCTGTCCTCCGTCGTAGATACACAAGGGACGCGTCATTGGGTTTCCAGCAAATGCGCGAAACTAGATTGGGGGCCCTTGTGGACGGACACACGGACGGACGACTTCTCGACATATGCAGATGTCATGCACTCTAGCACACAGTACACGGTGCCGCTGACTTGCACAGTGATGGCACAGAGGAGGGATCAGCTAAGGAAATTGTAAGTGCTTGCCACGACCAGCACAAAAATCAATTACTCTTCAGTCTTGAGAGAGGGGGGGTCTGGTTTCTTCTACGACACCATCCATCTAACTAGCGAAGACATAGCTATGCTCTTAATCATTGGGACTCGTGCCAACCACAAATAGATAGATCGCAATCAACAGCTTAGGGGGACGACGTCGCCTTCAGTCCTCCTGTGAGTGCGAACATATGCCCGGTTTCCTCTTTCTCTGAAGCACTCGCCAAAGAAGTCGCGATAACACAAGCTTCAAGTCGACACTGGACGGTAAAAAGCAAAACAAAATATGAGAATCAGATGTGAGAGTACGGAAAATGAGTTTGCGTTGGGTGTGGAGAAACGGTGCAGGTATAAGGCAGAGCAGAAAGTATCAAAGTACCGAGGGAGGACGTAGAGATCCTCCCAGGGGACTTAGGGAAGATCGGAGGACGAGAGACCGTGTACTGATTGCTCGGACAATCATGACAATTACGCGGGACACAGAAACTCTCCAACAAATTTTCCCAGCATTGTCATCAGCTGGGTAATAGGATGAAAGTGGTTTTTCTTTACCTGAATATAAGCTAAGAAGCAAGATCAAAAAGGCCTTCTGATCTCTACTGCATTGCACAGAAAGCAAATGAAATATTGATTCTTGAGATTAAAAGGCACCTTCAGTAACCGTGGGTTATTGAGGAGAATCCTTACTGAGGCATTGCAACTTAAACTAGCTTCACATGAGCCGCCGGTCGGTGCGCACCCATTAAGTGTATGTCGACGTTGAATTAAACGTTTGAATCACGTTTTTTCTGAACCTCTTTCTCTCAACCTGAGTGTCACATAAGTTAACTTAGGGGGGGAGAGGATGAAGCCTCTGCGCACATAAGTCAGTAGACGTTCGGGGCGCTGGGAGAAAGGCATTGAAAGTTGAATATCTGCAGCCTATGGAGAAGTATGAAGTAGAGCACCTGTCAGGGAACGCGGATTCAGCAAAGTCGTCTTAGACAATAGAGAGAGAATGGAGGAAAGAGGAATGTCCATTACCCAGAGCCAACATGGTGATGAGTGCAGAGTCTTCCACAGTGTCCCACCAGGGCCTGAAGCACATCTCGGCCTTGGGCCTGGTGAGGAGCTGCTGACGGACGCCTGCGTCGAGCATCATCATCTTGAACGGGACAACATGACAAGATCCAGACGCGCAATATCACCAAATCACTCATTGATAGGTAGGTACTTGATCGCCTACTTCTTGCAGAAGCTTCCTTGGACAGTGTGTCACTGCACGCACTCAGTGCACCCGTCCTTGCCAGCACTCAACTAGGGCTGTTCATGCCGATGTTAGGGTGCGCCCTCACCATCAGGCACTTTGCAACATTTCTGGGCGTTACATGTGGCATTGCTGACATACTGACGTCATAGCTGGTAATATCTCTCCCCAGTGCAGATGCCAGTGACCACTTAGCGTCAAAGTGCAGTATTTGGCAAGGATATTCGAGCTTCGTACGTACAGTGAGTGAGTGAGGCAGAATTATGCGGTAGGTCAGAGAAACATGCTACTTTTGCGTGTGGGCCTGCGCGTGCTTCGAAATGAGAAAAAAGTACCAGAAAGAAATTCTTTCAGACTCATTTCAGAATGAGGGTGGAAAAATGTCAGTAGCAAAAAGGTAACGGAACAATAGTCGAAAAGTGACGTGACAACGTAACTTCAGCAAGACTGCAGCAACACAAACTCTCCTCCCTGGAAGTCTTAGGAAGTTAGTTTTAGTTGTTTGCTTCAGCGCAAACAGATATTGCATATATAAGCCGCACTGGCGATTGAAACAAAGAAATGCTCTCCAGCGTCACTGTATCGTTTATCTCTGACCGTCACAATAAATCTGCCACTCACTGAACATAGGTCGCTAATCTATGATGATGTGGGTGCGCCCTCAGAGATAATGAGTTGCTCTCCTGTCTATTTCCATTCAGCTGCCTCAACAATGATGCAAGTCTTCAGGTGAGAGGCCACTGCCAATGAGAGGCCACTGCCAGTGAGAGGCCACTGCCAATGAGAGGCCACTGCCAGTGAGAGGCCACTGCCAGTGAGAGGCCACTGTCGTCTATAAGTGTCTGTTCCACCTAAGAACGTGTCCTGCCGCCCGTGCCATAGTCACCACTGAGCCAATGAAGCCGTGAAGCAGATTGACATATCGCTCCAGGCAGCCTGCGCACGTTCCTCAGGGTGGCAGCCAGGGTCATGGGCAATTGAGGCCTCAGCGGTCCGTCCAGAGAAGACTGAGCGCGCTTTTTTCCCACCCGAGGGTGGTGGATTTGGTCTCTCTTCATTGAGAGAGAGAGAGAGAGAGAGAGTGCGAGCTTGCGCAGGGTTTTGCCGGCTGGAGAGCAAGAAAAGTGAAAGGAAGGGGTCTGCCCAAGCGGGAAGACATCCTGCGCTGCGCGCGCACACTCAATGAGTGGCATAGGAAAATGTCCATCGCCACTCGGACGACAGGACCGGCAGGCACTGCACGTCCGTCCATGACTACCCCAGCATCCGTCAGGGCCAGAAATGCTACGGCGACCGTCATCCTCGCCGGTGACGACGTGACGTTGCGCTCGACGCTGCGCCCGACGCTGCGTCCTCGCCGGTTCGTGCTGCTCGGCACGCAGAAGTTGGCAATCTCGTCCAGGAGTTGGAGGTGGTGGCGGTGGCGGACAAATCTGTCGTTTCGACCTGTCAACTCCAAGCCATGGCTACACAACAAAGTTTTCTAACCTGGATTCGATATCTGTTTATGGCCAAAAGTTTGTCTCAAGTTGGCGGACGAGAAAGTAGGAGCTTTCTGGTCATATTGCTTTCTATCTTCCATCCGCTCTCCAGCATTTATAACAGCGCTAATAAGCCCAATTGCTTGGAAGAAAAAAGTCAGCGCGAGAGTCCTTTGGTCTGTAAATTTAGCTTTCTCTCCTTATCTTAAGTTTTACTGGCTTTCTTTGGGAGGGGTGAGAGGCGGGCAAGGAGAGGGTGGAGTTGGAGCACGCCTTCCTCAAAGCTGGCGAATTAATTTTTTAGGACGGGCCTGCCAGAATACAGAGAGAAGCGCTCGAGCTCCGACTAATTCGGACACGCACTAATCGTACCTGTGAGAGAACCATTTCCTTGATTCTTCCTAGCGTGGGCGCACTTTACGCTTTCCAGCCCGGCTGCCACAGTCGAAGCTCGAACTGACAGCGCGGCTTGGTCAGCGCAGAGCCTATTCTTGTTTTTGACGTGCGTTGTTGTTGCGAGACAACGACTTCCACGGAGTGAAATGTGGGTCAGCAGCAAAAAATATTGCTACATCGAGGATTCCTCTTATTTCGACATTTGTTATTTCGAGATTCCACTGTACTCAGAATGGATGTCTCGAAGGGAAAGATAAGCGCAAAGAAAGCACTTAAAGAGCGAGCGGGGGAAGAGGCATAAAAACAAAGGATGTGAGAAGGGAAATTGAAAGGGCAAAAACACAGAAAGAAGGGCTCCGACGGGATCATTATGGGGTAATCATTTCACGATAAGTAATAGCGAGACATAGCGAGGATGCCGACAATCTGGAAGCTGCTGGCCCGGACCACGCCTGAGGACGTGCAGGTTCCAGTGACTTTCACGGATAACGTGATCACTCTCCCTACGTGGGACGTGACCTGCGGGCTTGGCAGACGTCGACCAGTCGACGTGCAGTGATTAAGATGATGGCAAACCCTGACGTGTGATGTTTTCGTGGCGTCGTCACACAGGTAGCATTATCTCTCACTCCACGATGACGTAGAAAGCAAACCAGAGGGAGGTTGATTTTACTCTCATTCTAAGAGATGGCGCTGGCATTTCCATGCGATGCACATACTGGAAGGTGTCCCTCACCTTTCTTGTACGTGCTGGATGCATCGTGGTACCAAGCAATGTGATGAATGCGCTCAAGGTTGGCGGTGCTTTTATCTGTTGACCATCAATGCGCTTCACTGCCAATCGTTGTACTCAGAATGGCACAGTGCATACGGAGCAGTTCAGTCGGGGAGGTCGACTTCATGCTTGACGAGAAGTCGGTAGCAAAAGCAGCGCATGCGGTGATGTTGGCCTTGTACTACACGTGCGATACTCTCGGCATGGACTGCACGACCGTGAGGACGGGGTGTCCATGGCACGTACCGTAGTAGCATCGAACAGTAGTAGCTGCACCACAGTGCAGCGTTGATCTCGCAGTGAGGTCGTGGCGCACGCAAGCCAGCCAGACCGAGCAGTCCACGGCACAGGAAGTTGGACTTGGCTTGGAACACCTCAAAAGTGCGCTCTTTAGAAAAGCTGCTCTCCATTTAAGACGGTGACTTCCTTTACGTTCCGCGCACCATTTAAACTCTGCGCCGGTAGAAGAAGGTAGAAAAGGTGGGGTTTACCAATGAAGCCCAGTCCGATGATGGCTACAGCATTGGAACCAAGTGCCATTTCCCTTGTAATTGAGCAAGTCATGTAAGATGGATCTGCCTCTTTGTGCTGGATGACTCTACCAATGTTGGGGCCAGCAAAAATTGCTGCGATCATGGGTGAGTATCGGAAATTGGGGACAGCCCGTACCTCCAGCCTCCATTGGTTCTGGCTCCATTACGCGTAATTTCTTCCTGTCCATTCTTGGACCCACTAAGACAAGCTGTACTTACTAATGTTGATGGTTCCTTCCATTATGAACTGGGTCTCAAACGGACGAAATCGCCGCCCATAAACGCAAATGACGAGAAGGGGTTGGTTGGCCAAAGGAGTATGTAATTCCACCAGGCCTCGTATTCTGAGGGGGATCTTGACTTCCCAGAGACCGTATTAGGACAGCCACTGAGATTAGAGGTAGAGAAGATATATTCCTTCGTTAGAGGAGGATGCAGATAAGAGCCAGACAGCGAATGACAGCGCTGAGCCCACAAAGTTTTGAAATTTTAAACGAAACACTTTTGAAGAGCTGTTGTTCAAACTCTTGCATATGCTTTTTTTTAGAAAAAGCGATTCAGAAGTATCAGCATTTGTCTTGTTGATACATTCGTATAAGGAAATCTTTTCAGAAAAAGGCCTGTAAAGGAAATTCGATGAGGGGTATCAAATAATTTCGGGCTCAAGTGTGAATAATGAGAAGACCGTCTGTCAAGAATAAGGTCTGGCACAAGCAGGACTAGAATGAGAGAGTGCTGTGCAGGCTGACACTTAACAACAATGACGTTAAGACTAGGGGAGTCATGCTGAACTGTTCTCAACTTGAAGCTATCCTTCCAAGGTGTTGGTAGTCGGAGGAGGTGCCTTGGTTCGACAAGCAATATCACACCATGATGATTTCGTCGTTCCACATCCAACCTACGGGACACTAGTGCAAGTCCTACTTCAGACACGATGATATCCGAAGATTTGTACGTTCGTGGCATGTGACAGCACGTGAAGACTCCATGCGCAACGATAAATGCAATTCAATTGATTTATTGATTGTTTGAATTCACTTTGCTGTAGACTGATTCCCTCTCACCGTGGACGAATCACGGTTTTAAGCTGTGAGCGTTAGTTAGTATCTAAGATGTTGCTTTACTTTCTCCTTGAATGACAACTACTCAAACACTGGTGTGAAAATATAGCTGCTGCCGCTCGTCTTCCTATGGGAGTGTTGCCAGCTGCAAAAAAGAAACGACGTCCATGTTGGTCAACCATTGCATGCGCACCGAACAGTGGAACCCTCCAATAAGAGTACATAAGCTACAGAAGATCTTGTGAGAGAACAGCTTCATTTTGGCATGAGTCGCTCACTGTTCAGTGGCCGCTTTTCCTATGTAAAAATTAGGTCACTCTGGAAGAATGAGAACATGAAGTCCTTGGCTCCCTAGCTGATTATTATGAAAAGGCTCCGTTGGTTGCCATTGTCAGGAGATTACAAGAGATACACTCTCGATGTGTGTACAAACCGAGGAGTTGATCTTGGCGTCGGTCATAGGGTGGTCAACAACACAAATCGCACATACAGAGATTAATGAAGCCAACAAACAATCAGGCGTGAGAAGGACGATTCTTTGTTCTCTCAGTCTCTCTGTTCATCTCTCCGCCGAGGAAATGGTGCAAATTCCCATTAAGCGAGGACTCGTTGAGGTCCCTGGACGGGGGCTGAGGCTGCGCGCAGTAGTACTAGAGGAGGAGGGAGAGGCAGTCCAGATGAGGCCACCCTTTGTCCACCGTCTGCAACACATGCGTACGAGGAGGGGGGGGATGGGATAGGAGGATAAATGTCTTCCCTCCCCCTTCTGGACTGTTGAAAAATAAAGTCAGTTAAGTTTGTTGCGCTCAGCGTGTCAGTTTGCATTACCCTGCGAGGAAGATGCACAAGGGCTTGCTCTGCTCAGAGCATAACCGAGCACTCCTCCTCCGCTCGCTTTTGAATTAATTTCGCCAAAACTTTCTGAATGTGGACATAGGTAAAAAGTTAAAGCTTTTCCTGCTCGAGGAAGGGTTCGAAGAACGAGAGGCCTTTCGTACAAGCTTGTTGCACATCACCGTTAAACGGATTTTCAGGATTTTGATTAATTGCTTGAACTAAAGCTTAGCTAAGACGATCGATCGATTATTTTGATTAAAAATTGGAAGGCGAATAGGAGGATGGAGCAGCCAAAGTACTCTACGTATCGTATGTACTGGCAGTGGTGATTTAGGGTGCTCAGGGGCCAGGTCAGGCCCATATCTGATTTTAGGCCGGAATCTGATTTTTGGGCTCGTGCGTGGACTCGTCTGCCTGCAAAGTTATACCCATCTTTCAAAAAATTGAACCCAAACAATTTTGTACAAAATACACAGCTTGCGCCCGACTGGAAAGATCTTGTTCTTCGTGAAGTTAGACCTACTATTTAGCTTTTCCGTTTCAACACCTTACTTTGGCACCTCCGCAAATATCGGTGCGCAAACTGAATCTATCAATATGTATCTCTGCGTTTCCCTTTTGCCAAGTTCAGCCACATCGAAGGAAGTCAACCTCAAGCTTGCCTGTCTCTCCTCAAATTTTGATAATCAGATCATAATGGTAAGAGAGTTTCTGTGGCAAAAGGGCCACTTGTGATGGATCTTGATACAGTTATGAACATCTGCTTCTGATCGCCTACATTGGCCTACACATGACACACGTGCAGACGCCACTTCTGCGCGCCCTGTGCAGACAGAATGGAGTGCAGGTGTCGTCACAGTTCTTAAGGAGTCTGTGGTTTGCTTTTGTCGCCGGTTGTGGATATATACCTGCATTTTGCTTGTCTCAATGACTTAATTATGAAGGGTCTAGCCCGTAGGACCTTTTCGGGCTGCAGCACCGGCCCGACCCGCATCCAAGAAATCCGCTCCGTGAGGATCCGGTCTAGTGATCGAACCGATTCTCACATCCCCGGATGCAATGACCGATTTTCGGCCGGCGATAGTTGAACCGGAACCTGGAAAGTCCCCGGTACCGATGTCGCTGTTGCTGTTCCAGACGGTCGAGTAAGTGTCCAAACCAACTGGAGAGCGAGATAGGGAAAGCTGTTTTAGCTATGGCTGTGAATAGGCTGCGAGGTAAATGTGATCTGGTCACATATTGCTTTAACAGTGGAATCCGGATAAACGGGGCCACTTTTTGCACAGGAAAAGTCCCATTTAACCGAACATCCCGATATCTTAAGAGAACGGCTAAAGTAAGGCCCCCAATGATGTATGGGAACTCTGTTTTAGGTCTCTGACCAGAGAAATGCTGATACTAGCGGACGCGAGCCAGCTCCGCTGGTAGTATCTAGTCCCAGCGTTTGTAGTAACGACGTACGTATGAAAGCTACGTATGCCGTTACTACATAGAACAGTACAGTATCAGCTGTGATTGCTCGGAGACAGACAGACACGAAGAGGCCACCTGCTTTATATGTAAGATATGTGTTACGACACAAAATATCAGTTAGTCTAAAAGACCCGAAATATCCAGAAATCCCATCTATCCGGGTCCCGATTATCCGAATTCCCTTGTTCTACCAACCCCCGGAACACTTTGAAAAGTAGCAGGTTTGCTTTTCAAAACGAGAATAGATATAATCGGCTAGACGTCAATATCGGCAGGTAACTGATTAACAAGCATCGGCAGGGCTGCACCCTAATCGGAATCGGGAAAACCTGCAAAGGATCGAATCGGTCGATCACTAATAGCATTGAACGAAGTCTGGCACTCCTCCACTCCTCCTCGTCTTTGTTTAAAGGAACAGAGTTAGAGTAGGGATAGATTCGGGTTTAGCCCGAGCCCGAAAGCCCGATATTCAACGGCCATTTTAGGCGGCTCAAGAAGCGTGAAGTCCAAAGGCTAGCCCGGACTTTTGAAGCCAGCCCTGCCGCCAGGCAACATTTGATGGGTGAAGTCGACAGAGGAAGAGTCGAACAAGTTGAGTGAAGTCCACTACTGTAGACTAACCTGCAGCACCTCCTCCTTTTGAGAGCCTTGAGCTACATCTAGTTTGCATTGTTTACATCAACTTTGGAAGGTGCAAGAATTGAAGGAAGAAGGCACCTTCATTTTTTCAAAATTATTCCCCACACAGGCCTGAATCCCCCCCCCCAAAAAAAAGTGACCCGATTCACCCGTATGTCAGGGTAGAGCTCCTTCTGAGTCGAACTCACGAGTTAAACGAGCCGAGTCTGTCCCGAGTCACTACTTGTTGATTGAGCTAGAGCGCCCTTGACACAGAAAAAAGTCGAAAGAAAGTCATCTTACTTCTTATGCGCAACACGCTGAGTTTCTAAGATATCTGCTATGTGGTTGCGAGCAATGTCTTCGAATAGGAGGTAAAAGTCTCAGAGAGTCTTAGGAAGAGAAGAGGATCGTTATCAAGAATAAAGTGTAAACTCGACGATTTGTTCAATCAGCGGAAATTTGTTTTTGAACCGGGACTTAAACCTTTAGGCTGAGATGTCCTCCACTGAAATAGACAGTTCGTAGCGAGAAAAACTGTCGTTTAACCGAGACTTTACTGCACCTTCAGTCGAGCCAAAGTCAACTTAAATCGGGATGACATGAGCCACGAAAATGGCACGCAACCATCTCCAGAAAAGAAGCTTTTACACTCGTCGTCCATTTAAAAACTAAATAAAGCTATCGAACCATTCAGGGGGATGCAGAGTTGACAAAGAATTTATCTGCAGAGTTCCAATATTAATCAGATTCAAGTATGATGAACTGATTTATTTTTTTCAGTCACTGAATAATCGATTAATCGTTATGGTCTACAGTTCTACTTCGAGCTATAGGATTCTTCTACCAATCCGTGGCTTCTCCTCGCGGAGAGGTTGATGAGAGAAAACTCTTGCTGATATCTGTTTCTTTCACAGGTTATTCCAAGGTCTGGAAGAATTTCACGGATTCGCTGCCAGGAGAATCCTTTCGGAGAATCTCCCATCGTGCAAACAATGTCAGCATCAGTGGGCCCTTGTATAATACCAATGACAGATTATTTCATCCTTTCTCTGCTGACAGCGCCGTGACATGGAGTTATGTGCTTACTCAGCTTGGCTTATAAAGTATGCATTGTTTGATGCGACAGATTATTTCATGCTTTTGTGCTTACAAAAGATAGGAGCATGGGCGAATTTGTCCTCGACTTCAGCACAAGGCCTCAGAACTCACACAAGTGGTTCCCTCGGCGGAAAGCATGACGGAAAGCATGTTTGCAATTGTTTGAGATCAAGAAGGACCCCCCCCCGTGACCTTTCCTCGGTTCCTCAGTACAGAGTTAGCATCTTCCAGGCTTCATACCCGCCAATCTGTCAGAAGTGAGAGAGGAACTCCTCTGGAGAGTTGCTAGTCACGTTGGTGACCGCATTGCGCACAGGAAACCGCCAGGCAAACGTTGTCGGCCACCCCAAGGGTACCGTTCTCACGCACTTACGCCACCAAAAAAAAGGGAGGCACTCACACATGCACTCCTTGGACTTGGCGGCGAAAAAGCAATAAAGAGATCAAGAAACGGCACTTTTACTTGCTGTGGTCTGCAAAAAAGTTCTAAAAAGCCATCCCCCCCCTCGTGGGGGCAGAAAAAGGAAGCCAAGTAGACAACGATGAAACGATCGTCTGAGAAAGCTTCTCAATATTATACCAAATCCTTAGTGGTTGAGCTTTAAAAGAATTGAGTAGATAGAAAGGAAACTTGGATAATGCTCGAGCTGTAGCAATTGCAGAACATATGCAGTGTCAGAGATCGACGAGGAAAGACTCCGTGACCTTTCCTCTTTGCCTACGCACAGAGTTCATCAGCCAGGTCTCATATCCGCCACATTACACAAGTAAAGTCACATAACTTGCTCGCTCAATAATGCAAACAGGCTCAAAAGTTAAAGTACTATTACTAAAGGTCATTGACTGCACGGCCAGCTCCATTTTGCGCTGAGCACCACGTCTCACTCAGCGGCAAAGTCCACAAAGTAACGAACTCACTTCGGTTCCTCAATTTCTTTTTGCTTTTCAAAGTTCGTCACTTGGTTCAGGCTTCCCACGCAGGCAGTATGTACTGTCCCTGAACGATACTTCTAGTCCAATTTACTTACAAAAGGAGGACGAAGGAGAGCATTCATTTTCGTGGCCTCACTCGACCTGGTCAGAGCAAATGAACCTCATCCTTCTGTAGGTTTGTGTGAGATGTTTATAGCCTTTTTTGATTGGAGACCTGAGAGGCCTTCACTTTCGTCACCACAGACAGCAGCCATAGTTGATTTCTTTTTCTGGGGACACCGAACACTCCTGCGATGCTTGCGCGGACCCGGATTGGGAAGCTCAAAGCGTTGCACAGAGATCTAATTGCAGAAGGGTTTTCAACAGGTCATGTCTTTTCCATTGGTTACTAGAGGTACCCCTAATGTCATTTCTCCCTTGGACGTGCTGGGGTCACATGTTGAAAGGGCTTCGTCAATGTCAGGCTTGGCTCAAATCCCGAACACACAGGACGGATACACAGTCTCTTCTTTATGGATGGATGTGTAGATGACGCGAGAGGCCCAGATCACCGTGGACTCTCTAGATTTCGCTCGCCCGGTAAGTCGAGACCCTTCTAATTGTGCGGTCTCGAAAATCTAGCACATTCAAACAGAAACATACTCACTGGCGGACCTGCCCTGCTAGGCACTACGGTCTGCTAAGCGCTCAGATGTTTGCCACTAACGGGGGAAGGAAAAGACCCATCTCAGGGTTACTCCTCTCTCTGGCGTGGGCCTCAACCCCATGTTGGGGACCCCAGTAACAAACAAACAGAAAGATATTCAGTTAAAAAATACTCAAATTTTTCCTCAAGGTCTTATGAGGAGAACGATGATGAGACGTTCGTGATATCCAGGCAAGGTCGTATACACTTCGAAAGGCCCCTCTTGGAAGGAAAACAAAAATAACAATTTCAGTAGCCAATTTGCAATTTTTGGCACTATGCACCCTCCCTTAAACATCCAACCCACCCACCCTGGGCGCAGTGCTCCAAAGACATTGTCCCGGCCGAGCATAAGTCAGGGCCCCCCTGAGCACAGTAGTTCTCGGTCCTGTCCACGTAGTGCAGGAGACAAAATGCGTGCCATGCAACGATAACACTCTTCAATGCACAGCCGCCCACTGCTGACATTGCCTTGTCCTCCTGGCACCATGTCAGTCATCTTCGTCCTGGCACCGAGGAAAATGCATTGTTTGTACAAGCGAAGGTACCAGACGTTGCCCTGGTTGAAGACTGAACTGTAAAATATGAAACATGAGGCCATGCACGAGCTCTAATTGCTAGAACCGCTGCGCTGGGTCACAGTTACGGCTTACGTAGTGGCTGCAGATGCAGTAGCAGCATATGTAGGTAGTCCCCGCGTATATAGTCCCTACGTACGTAGTCCCCGGATAAGTTACAAGTGCCTATCGAGTCCCCACGTTTGCAGTTGCCTCGTATGCAGTCTGCACATAAGTAGGCCCCGTCCAAAGGGGGGTACAAGACAGACAGACAAACAAAGCTCCATTAAAGTGTGATTTTAGTTTAAGATACGTTTTCTGTCCAGTCATTGCCAGAATTGATTCCAAAAGGTAATTTTAATATTATCGTTATGTTTCCACAAGTATATTTTTTCCACATTAAGTAGTTTTGGTTAAATAGAATGACCGATCAGGGAAAGAAAATTATGTTCGGTGTAACCGGCCAAATAAGCCATCCGGGCTCTTCTTTCCGCGAGCTTTTCAATTCCGATCTAGATAAGAATGAAATTTTATTATACAAATTCTAGACGCTGATAATATTTGTATCCTGTAAGGAATTCAATTTATTAGTCAAAAACGAGTTTATTTTGTAACCCTACCACTTTTTTTGAAAAATAAAATGGAGGGGGGGGGGAGGAGGTGGAGAACAATACTCATTGTATCCATTATGGCCCTTAGAAATCCCATGAAAGTTTGGTCAAGATCGGCCCCTGAGATCTAGGTCGTGACTGACAACAGACAGACAGCTCAAAGCTCTGTCCATCATTGCTAGGTAACTGGTAGAAAATCTAGTTCTTTGCGCAGGGTCATATTTCCCAAATTTAATCAGGACGTCAAGAGTTTGGAAGGAAGCTTTTAGGCGGCATTGGCATTGCATTTGGGGTGCATAAATTCGTATGCAGCACTGCTGCGGCCAATGCAGTGGTTGAAGAATACGTCAACAGCTCGTATACACTTTCTGTCTTTTCTGCTCCAGAGGTGACCGCCTAACCAATGATACTAAAAGGATGCGCTGACGCATCAAGTGCTCATATTCCCATTTTTACTCCCATCCAGGCTACTTTCACTGTCCGCTATGATGACACAAAATGCACAGTGCGGCCTGCACGTAGCTTCCAATCGACACGCCCTAATCGCAGCTGTGCAGCACCGATAAAACATGTGCTGTCAATCAAGATGAGCTTCAGCAGCAAGTAGAAGCTTCATATTTATAATATAGAAAAGATCATCGAATATCAATATTAATATGCCTTTTTCTGAGTGCTTTGAAAAATGCTAAATGCAGTCGAATTGAGACCTTTCCCACCGATCGCTGTTTTATCAATTACGAGCATTCAAATTGTCAAGATAAAAGAAAATGGGTAAAGAGTAGACATTTAAATGTTAGCTAGTGTGAATTTTTAAAGACATTTCATTAAAGACTGTCGTTCAAGGTTAGTTTTTAAATCTCAGTACTGGAAACCTTTCGTTTCTTTCTTGCAATCAGCCTCTCATTTTATTCATTATATGTGGTTATCTTATTGAAATATTGGAGTGACACTGATTCTCTCTCGTGTCCTGCAACTTCCTTCAGGAGGGTGGTTACTTTTAAGGGGGAACTGAGAAACCGGTCTTATTTATTTAATAATTTTTGGCGGAGCGCTATTCCCCCTCTGCAATTTATTGAGTATTTTTGATTCTCAGGCCTGGGGAGGGCTAAGCTTCTTCATTTACGGAATGATTATTATTGACGGTGAATGTTGACCTGTGTTCACTTAATGTCAGGAGAACAAGAACTTTTCTTCAAAACTGAAGAGATGGTCTCACAAGAAAGAAAATTTGCTTTCCATTGACGTCAATATCGCTTTATATGATGATCCAATAATCGTTTTCTCAAGGAAGCTAAATGTGGGCCACCGTTCATCCGTATATTACACAGCATAGAATATACAGCGTAGGAAATAGCGCATTTGTTGACAGTGCAATTATTGCTCCAAGCAGAGAGGGAAATTGGAGCCACATTCAAAGGTCTTGTGTTGAACAAGAGCCTAACATAAAGATCTGGGAAAGTAGTCATAATCACGTCATCCGAAAGTCCTCCGCTTACTCTGCACTATAGTCTTTAAAGGTAGTGTATTTTTTTCTTTCATGGTTAGGACATCAATCTGTTCAGGTGCCAATATTTACGTGTCAGAACGATGATGGATAATGAGTGCTTAAATTTGTGACTTGAACAACGTTTAAACGACTCTTATTTCAGGTACACTACGAAGGAATGGCTTAAACAGTTCTAGTGCTAAATGCAGAGTCACCAGTAAGAGTGTTCGGTACAACCTGGCTCAATTTACAGTAACCATAAGGGAACCAATCACAGGTCACAATTCCAAGTCTGCAGTCACTCTGCTCAGATTACTTCAATTCTGGCTTCAATCCAACCTCAGCTGTCGAGTGTCAGGATGGACTTTTTCATCGCAGTAAGTGCAGTAGGTACGGGGTACATGACGGCAATTCATTTGTGCAAGGCCCAACAAAGGCTGATGCGACTCACGTGTCTCGGCAGGTCCGTACTACAGCAGCGTAAGCACCTTCTCCCACACTATCTGGACTTCCAGGGAGTTCCTGAGTAATTCATAGCGGTGGACCGATAAATTGGAGTCTTTACGCGGAGATCTCGGTGCTTTTTGTCTACAGCTCTAAAGTTGCGTCGAGTCACGCGAGGATTCCAGTCGAATACTTGACCCGCTTCTGTGTCCGTTCGATTTCGGCGTCAACATACTTCCCTAGTGTTGTGTATACTCATGTGTTGGCCACTTTTGGAACTGAATCTTGCACGGAAAATCTCTTTTTTTCGTGGTTGAAAAACTTCTTAAGAAAGCCAGAAATTTAAAGCCACACAGAAAACAAAACTTTCTTTCCTAGGTCCTAACACTAGTACCTAACAGACCGATAGTAATAGTTTTCGGGTTGTTTTTTTTTCTTCAAATAACAAGTGGTGTTTTCTTCAGCATCATATGAAGTAAAAAACAAGATTAGAACGTAGGGGTTTTTTGATGTTCCGAAATCTCCACTTCTAGACCAGAGTTTGAGTGCATTGAGTGAAGAGTCGTATGAGCACTGTACGTGCAGTAGGTAGGATCGGATTTTCTTCAAAAGCCTAGTCATTTCCTCGTGGAGCTTGATACTCTTGGTTCGATGGCTTGAGCTTTACCAAAAACATCCCAATGCCAGAGAGCAAGATGCATTTCTGCAGCCATGGTTGATTGGCTCGAACTTGAAATTTTACTTCTCGAATGAGATTGGGACTATAATTTCCTGACCAAAGTATTAAGTTTCATGAATCAATTGAGCTTGATGGAGATAACTCACTCAGATGTGTTCTGACGCTGGGGTAGCACTGTGCATGACTGACTATGGTTGGCGTTAGGTATTTCAATGGCAGGAAAGGACGTGGAAACGAATCACATGTGGTTGCGGAGACAGGACGATAGAATTTCCCCCGGGGTAAGAATATTTTTGCTCACCTCCAAACTAAAGTTTGTGAGGCCTCCAATGATGGAATTTCGTCGGCTATTTGAGCTCAAGAGCACAATTTAAGGTCCAGTCCAATAGCGTTAAAAGTGTGGCTTTGAATAGAACGATACCACTAGCCTTGACAAGAAATTCCATCTTCACGTCTTGAACTTTCCGGTGATTGTCTTAATGATGTCAATGTCGCAACTGTCAACGCATTTTTGTCATGGCCGAGAGAAGAGCCTAACTTAACCCTTTCCTTCGACATCTCCTTGTCGAGAGGGGCTAGTATCAATCCCATTGGAGGACTCATCTCCAAATCCCGTCGCGCACAAGACACGCTCTACTACTTACGCCCGTGAATGGCCACGCACAAGCCCTGAATGTCAGTGTTGGACCAACGTACGTACCCAGAGCGATGAGAGTGTTGAGTAGCATGTCCTCCAGCGTGTCCCACCAAGGCCGGAAGACCTTTTCCGCGTCCGTCCTGTCCAACAGGGACTTGCGCACGTCTCCCTCCAGCGCCATCGAGGCCATGGTGTCACCAAATCACTCTCACCATCTCCGCCACAGCCAGTCAGAGACGCCGCTCACTCACATTACCACCTTAGTAGCCACTTTGGATGGATGCGGCGCTGAAAGTCATTCCGTGACTTGGCATCGACGCACCTTCTTTTGTTCCTCGAGTCCCTCAACACCTCGGAGTCGAAAGGCGCAAGATCTCGCTTACGCTCAACCAATTTCGATTAACCCTTGTCAGCATGAAAGGCGTCCCAGGAAAAAGGAGAAAGAGCGCGCAGAAGTTGCTTTGATAAGGCTCGGACCACCGAGAGGGAACAAGGAGAGAGGCTCCAGCCTCTGTCTGACAGCAAGGAGAGAGGAAGGAAGTAGGAAAAGGAGGCTTTCACGGAGGTCTACGGAGGCGTTGACATGGGACGGGGACACAACAGCAGCCGCACCGACGAAAAGTTGGTCGAGGACGTCGACGGCCTCACCAAGATGCACTGCGGTGGGGGTGGACGCCAGGCTCCTGTGATGTGCGTCTCAACAGTGCGGATTGTCTTGAACCACAGACTTGACTGCAGTCTGTCTTGTGGGAACCCTGGCTTACGATTCGCGTTCCTCTTCCTTCGCTCTCTCCATTTCTTTCTTTCTTTCTTTCTTTTTTCCCTTTCTGTGTGCGAAAAGCCCCAAGTCCGTGAGGGAGGCCTTCCATGGGCGAAATGGCGTGCGATCGCCCGTTGGATGGATCTCACACTCGTCTGCACGGTTGATTTGCCCATCAGATGCATACGCATTACGTACGCATACGTCCTTGTTCCTTGTCGTGAGCTACGAGTGGTTCCGTTACCGCTCAAGATCTTTGGCACGTCCGTCACGTTGACGCCAGCGTCCGTACATGCAGGTGAAGGAAGACATCGGTGGCGCGGAGGGCAACTTGGGGACGATGGTGGCTATGAATGAAATCGACTTTCTCCGCAGCGCGGCTCATTTTGAGGCACCCTGTGATCATTGTTCAGAGAAAAATGGGTGTCTCCTGTCAGAGGACTTTTCCTCTCGACTGGTAGCAAGTGAGATCCAACGTGCAGATAATGTTCTTGGCGAAAGAGCCAAATGCTTCAAACAGAAAGGTTTATGCGTGTTCTTTGTACCACCTACGTGTACGTACGCGTTGTCAGGCGTAACTAGAACCTGCAAGAAAAGTCCCCCCACTCAAGGAAAATAGGTTTTTTCATTTACCCCCAGTTTGTCGTCACCCTGGTTGCCACCAATGGGGACTGGGATTCGAGAGGAGCAACGGCGCAGCAATGTTGCACGAGGCACGTTTAAAGAGACACTAGAGAAGTTGTGAGGCAAAGGGTCGTCGTTCCAGCTGGTTGTTTTGTGGGACTTCATCATGCCTGCAACAGCTCGCACAAATGCTCCTCTTCCTTTCGTTGCACTTTGGCACATATGACTCTCCTAATAGCATTTTTAGTTACCTTCTGGTATATCACTCTTATCAAACATTCGACCAAGACAGATTACGTCAGTCGCAGTGAGCCCAGCTGAGACATATGGACAGCGAGTGCATGAGACAGCTGATAATATTCATCAACACATGGATACTTGCAACATTCACTGATGCTCGCTGCAAAAGGAGGTATCTAAATATAGACAACATATACGCGAATTTCAGTACAGTAGAGGGACTTGCTTTGAGGCTTCTGTTTTGCTTAGACAGAAAGTTATATGTTTCATACTGTCAAAGTAAAGCTGAAAATGCGACAGCAGAAGCGCCACACCTTTTATGCCCAGTAAATACATTTGAATTAAAAAAAGAGAACGTAAGGGTTCCAAACTTCACACATCTGAACTTTTTTGACGCAACTTACATAAAAACAAGTGTTGTCTAAAGTCATTTTAAAATGTCAGGGGAATTGCTTGAGAGTACACCTGATTCTTCTTCTTCTTGTCCTGCAATCTCATCCATTTCAATTAAGCTTTGAGGGCTGACTTTGATTTTACTCCCGTCAGATGTACAAGTACTTTCACTCAAAAATGCTGTAGATAGTCTGATGGGCAACAAATTTTCTTTCTGTCGATGTCAACATGATGCTCGAAAAATGTGAACTTTGCAAAGTTTTCTTAGCACAGCTAATGATGAAGCACTTGGCAAATCAGCAAAAGTTGCCTCAGTATTCCTGTAAGTTGAGCTGTGACATAATGTAAAAATAATGCTCACTTGTCACACCGTAGTTGGCGCCAGAATGAGATTTATTGCTACGCTAATGTACACTCATCCGCTGGACCCCCGTGCGTGGCTATCTGTCAGTCGGGCGGGACCAGCACGGCGCGGTGATCCGCTCCAACGAAATGGCTTGAGGTAGCATTAGGTCGGCTTGGGACCAGAGAAGACTATCTATCCCAACCCTGAGCCATCTGAGGTGAGCAGATCATCGTACTGCGCAGTAGAGCATTTCCCTCGCTTGTTCCGCCAACATGGAGAGAGTCAAGTCGATATGCAGCAAATCACGTTAGAGACTGCCTTGACCAACGCACAACTCGGTGATGAAGAGTACAACAGATTCCTCGCGTGTGCCCGGGTGTTTACAGGCTAGTACTCAAAGGTCAATGGAAAAGTCTGGCTTGCCCAGATGTTCCATACGCACCAGTGTGACCGCGTGATGAATGATCCATTCACAATACGACGCTGAGTCAGCTGGGGATAGGGCACGAATGCATGGTCAGTCCAAGTTGAGTTGTAGAAGTCAGTTTTACGCCTGCACTCTAGGCTGACCTTAAATTAAGTGGTCCACGGAGGGGTGCAGAAGAGCTCAGAAAATGATGCAAAGTTGGTTTCTCGTCAGACTATTTAAAACACTTTCGTATGAGAGAAACTGTGCTTTTGACAACGACAAGTCAACATTCAAATCGCCGCCCCCCACATAAGGTCAAGACAGGTTGCAGAATCGGTTGCTCTCTCATTTTCCAGTAAAAAGAGTGTTTATGTCATAATGGACCACCAGCGGCCCGAGGCAAGCGTTGCGTCGGGATATGATAGGACCAAATGTACCTTGCTATGCGGCGACAGCTCTTGAGTGAAGAACTCTCAAACAACACTGTTTAATTAAAGTACCTAAAGAGATTCAAAAGAGCGAAGTGTTTGGTCTCTTCTCTTCACCCCGTTCTCTCTTTCATACAAATTTAAATTTGTCGATGTACAAGTGGCGAGGAAGTCCTACTTCAGCCATAGTGAGTGACGTTAAAAGTGTTCAGAAGACCTACATAAACTGTATGGTATTTCTTAAAGAAAACTTCACAGCACACCGGGTGTCGAGCCTTCTTTTTGTGTATGTCGTGTCGCTCCGTCAGTTTACTGCAAATATCGATTGGTGTGACAAGTACTTGAAGCCATTTCAAGCATACCCTGAATGCTGGCCCAACGATATCCACTCTAGTAAACCTAGTAAACATGGCTTAGCGACAAATTCGGGCTTCAACAGGGTGGCTGAAAGTGAGATGCATGCACCTACACGTATTGCTGCATTTTGAAATTTTCATTGCGCAGCATCTAAATCAGGACGTACCCTTGGTCCTTCGACTCAACTTCACTTTGGTTGTTCTGCTCCCTTCAGGGTACTCAAGAAACTTAATCCCAATAGCTATTGCTAAGATACTCTTCTTCAGACTTCAGTTAACAGGAGTTTCCGTGAAATTTCTTCCAGTGCGCTACGGATATTTCTAATTCATTCTCCTCTACGATTATCAAGTAGGCGAGTGGTCAATAAACAGACACTTACCGTGGGATGCTTGAGGAAAAAAGCAAACTTGAAAGCAAACTTTTTGCGGCTCTTTTGCTAGCAGACTTGCAAAACTTTCCAAGACATGGCAAATGGGGAACTGTACATTTTTGTCCTTGCATTTCATGGCTGTCACATATGAGGCCAATATTTGTGGCCTGCTTACTGCTGGGGTCGTTTTAACTGTAGACGGCAATCTACATGACTAGAGAATATAATGCTTTCCTCACAGCAGAGCCCTCCATAGATCCTCCAATCACCAAACACCTTCAGAGAGTTGATCTAGGACTGAGGAGTCTATCGGACATGGACTGTCTCATATATCATTGATTGATTACGCTGGTTAACGCAGTTCTGCACAACACTGATGAAATCAGTACCTTCTGCCTCCAACACCTTTATTGATGCCCATGAAGGAACAGCAGTCTCTGAGCCCAAGTTACGACATTAGTCATGAAAGGACAGGCACCAAAGTGTCGATTCATTCATCCATATTCCTATTTATGGCCCAGCACTGTCAACCTGTAGAGGATACGAACTTGAGTACCAAAAACAGAAAAACCTTCAGCTCCTCAATTATGATAACAAGGAAGTTATGGCTCGGATCTGGGACGGATGGGACTGTTCAATGTGCACACACCAACACTATATGCTGAGTCTGCCTTTACTTGTCCCTATTTTCAACGGCCCCCACAACTTTCTTGTGTTTGAAGTGAATAGTGGACTAATATAAAAATAGATGCTTCTCATAGTGCAAACTCTTTCCCAACTTGAATGCTTTTGAACAAGAAAAATGATCGATCAAAATCTGATTGGAAAAGGCCCTCAAAATTTCTCCCCATGAAGTCATTTATCTTTCATGAGAAAGTTTGCCTGACATGAACTGCGAAAAAGTCATTTTTTGATAGGCTTGGGTGTTAATGACACAGCTGCTTCAGTCCTGATGACGTGACCATCAGTACCTAGCAACAGACTCAGTACCACCAACCCCACTGTACGCACCGTCCGGTACCGTAGACGTACCGTAGACCTCGTTATGGAAGGTCATTTTTTGAACCTGAGCTTGCTCGGCTGGCGCTCATGTGCACCTATGCAAGGAGGGAAAAGACTTTCCACGTGCTGCTGACTTGAGATTGATAGTTTGCCGAGCAAGGAACGTTTGTCGTCAATCCCTGCTATGCAGCTGTGGCAACACTCTTGAGACACGCTGTACTTGTACTTCCACAAGTCCAAACTTCAGCCTGATTCCATGTGGACTGTCTGAGTTGAATTCTCCACGATGAGGATGGTCTGGGCTCCCCTTGATGAGCTGAAACCCTTTCTTTTTTAGCAGCGGATTCGCAATCTTCCACGCTATCTTAGAAATATGAGAATGCTTGCCAACTGCGGATGGAGTTAAAGAGAGCCAAGGGATAGTTTTTGTCTACATTACCTTGGCATGGCCATAAGCATCCGTGCAAAGGAGAGAGATTACTGATAAAAACCGACGGCACTGGGACAGGCTTGAAATACTGTAGGAGCGTTATGTGGCATTGACTTTTTATTTGAGCTTAGTCCTAGGTTAGACTCTTTCTGCACTTCTTTATCTGCCTATCCCTGGCACATGTACGTACGCATGCTCTGTTAAAACTCATCAGTGGAGCACGGCGGATGTGCTCATACAAAGCTCACTCACATCCCGAATTTTTTGCTTGACCATGACGCTGTGAACCGTTTTCGTTGAGGAGCAAATCGGTCATCCTATTCTCAAGACAGAGTCACAGAGATATGCATCAAAGGCCTTCCTCCTCTGTCTTCTAAAGAGGATTGTTGGCTTTGCCAGCACGAGACTCTTGCCTTTTTCCTCTTAAATGCACTTCTGAGACAATTGAAGGAGAAGGAAGTGGGGACAAGTGTACAGGGGGGGGATATGGAAGGCTTAGAGTTGACGTAGTTGCTCATATGCAACGAAATCAGTGCCATGTCGATCGCAAACGCAAATGTCGCACTGTCCTTGGAGAGCCAGCATAAAAAAGTCCCAGCATGCCAACACTTCCTGATGAGGCCTTCAGCAGCCGCCATCTGCCGGGGCAATGACAAAACTATTGCGCCGAAGCTTTCTCTTAATCGAAGGCTCCAGAGAAATCACCTTTGGGCGGCAGTCAAATAACCTCAGGGGTTGCAAACACTGCTTATTTTGTCGCGTCTCTTAGATAAGTTTTGTCTCCTCCTAAATGAATGACATCACAGCAGCAATGTCAGGTCGAGAGCAAATGTAGCGGAAATTCAAGGGCTTTCGGCAAAGGAGACAAGGAGCCTCCTTTGTTGACTGCGCAAGGTGATGAAGTCTGTTTTCCTGGAGTCAATAAAATGCTTTTGTCTGGATTTGTCTTACAGACAAAGAGCTAGAAGCATTTCTAGGCTGGCGCGATGTGCAATTGGTGAGTGCGACTATTACAGCTCGTATCGCGTGCCACATGTGTTCAACTTTTCCCCACATGGTCGCTTGGTAAAATTACTGTAACACCCACGCACCTGCAATATTTTGTTCTCCCACGGTACGATAAGCCGTGAAGGGGATTGCGAGGACAACGTGTAATTTGCTGCTCTTACCTACGCGTAACGCAGCTCTTGCAACGGATATAAGCAGCACACAGCTTATCCGTACGAGTAAATAGTTGTTGATACTGTAAGCACGCACGGTGCTTACGAGCTCGCTGCACCTACACAACAGGTGGACGGTGACTCAGGACGCGCGAAGGTCACTCTGTCGGTCGCCAGAATGGAAAGCGAAGCGCCGACCATCTCGTGGCACCCGTTATCGTGCCGACTCAGCTGTGTGCCAACATGCAAAATGTATGTGCCGCTGCGTGCCAAGTGACGTGCCCGCCAACTCACTGATGAGGCATTGAGGTCTATTAGGCGGACCAACATTGTTCATACTGTAAGCACGCACGGGAAATGCTTGTTTGCTCTGCTACCTCGTCGCCATCACAGTCCAACTGTCTCAAGTGTTGTCTCGACGCTTCGCACGTATGCATCGTTCGCTCTCCGAGCATTTATTCATAGGACTCACAACCCAGGCAAGCGCGTCAGTTGATGAAGTGCAGGACGTATACTGCACTGCCAGCCTACGTAGAACTTTGCCTGCTTGCTTTTGTCACTTTTGTGGAAGCACAATGGCGTTTTGTTTGCATGAACGACGGAGAGCAAAGTTGCCGCATCCACTCCAGGTGGTGGCTTCTTGGTTATGAAGCGCACAGTCAGTGAGAAAATCTTTTTCGTCCGAGAAAACTTGGTGGAGCGAAGAAATTGTCAATAACGAACGCCACGGATGCATCCAGGGAACCACCAAGTTTTCTCATGCACACCATACACATTGAGGGAGAGAATAATGGTAGCCAAATAAAACACCCGACATGCCACAGTGTGTACGACGCGCGGTGTTCAGTGTAATGCTGACAACGGCTATGACAAAGAAGCGAGGAGCTTCTTGCATACATTGTGCCATATTGTGCGGGCAAAGTTGGGTGAGTTTGCGTCCGACACAGGCTGTGAAATCCTTCTTACCCAAAAGCACGAGACAGTTGAGTAGGTAATCTTCAAGCGTATCCCACCACGGCCTGAAGACCTTCTCGGCTTTGGATCTGCCCAGGATCTGCTTCTTGATGTCCGCCTCTAGGGTCGCCATGTTGTGGTAGTTGTAGTTTGGTGGTTGAATGGCCGGGGCCGCCGGTAGCGTGTGCGGGTTCTCTCCATTACACTCGCTCTGCTCGCTGGGCATCACCATCAGGGCGGCCGACGGGGGCGGTTGCGCATGGCCTAGAAATGTGGAAAATGATATGCGTGCCTCAGCAGGTCTTCTTCACCCCTCCCCAATGCGCATGAATATGACCTCGTCTCGAGGAGAGCGGCGATATCACGGTAGGAAACACTCGTACCAGAGTGTGGCTGAGGAGAAAGGCTCGTGTTAAGGATTATCAGAAAAATACGAATGTCGGTCGAACTCGTCGGAAACTTCGGACGAGGGTTACGAAGGCCGGAAGACAAGTGAGCTCAAAAGTTTGAAGTTTTACTCCATCACCCTTTTTCGTGAGGGGAAAAAAACCATCAGAGGGAAAGTCCTGTCAGTTTTTTGGGTGTGGTTTTTGGTTCGCTTTACCGACCGCAGTGTACTTACTACGTGCAGTACCTACAGTGTGCACTGCGAGGACGTACGTACGTACGTGCGTATGTCCCGGGATCAGGTCGAGTGAGGTCGAGTCAATATACCTACGTATTTGGAGAGCACATGCGCGACTGGAGATACCATGCGGTAACATTGGCTAGTTGATATCGCTTCATTTCCTAAACTGACATGACAGGCAGGGAGGGGGATGCATGAGGATGTTAATAACACGGCATCTCGCGGGGTTTCCCGTCTGTTTCCTTCACGGCATGCGCATGATGCATAAGGATAACTTCACAACTGCGCGCTGTGTGACGTGCAGCAGGAACAGATAGAGGCGGACGTATGACTGACGCAGATATGAAGCTGAGTCGGCTCACCCCCTTCCTACAGGGTGCGGCGCCAAACGAGGCAAATTTGAATCTGTCCTTGTCGCTTTCTTTTGACATAGTTGAGCTTGCGTCATCAGTCTCCGTCACTTCTGTTCAAAGCCCTAAAATATGCCCAATTTGATCAAGAAGAACTCCTTTATGTGTTTGTGTTAGCGCTGAAGGAGTGGAGTGGAGACCGTTTCTGATCACTTTCTAGCCCCAGTGTCCAAGAAGGAGGCTTCCTCGGCCTCTATTGGCGCCGCACCCGGTATTAGTGGCAAATGAGGGACCTGCACCTAATACCTTATGCATGATCGTGAGAATCTCCGTGCCAGCTTTAGACATATCCACCCGTCATATGTGAAATAACGGTCTTGCTGTCAATTATGATTCTCCGATGTTCGCCGGTGCCACGCACACAATTTCTCCTAAGGCACTGTATGCACAACGAAGTTCGTCTTTCTTGGCTGCAGCAAGCTCCTCGCTTAAAAGCTGGAGATTCGGGTTGAAAGAGGTAGGTAATCTCTTAATAACGGTCTGGAAAGTTGAACATCGGGATCTTTCGAATGGTAAGTGCGCATTGGCCACGTTAATCATGTATCAGTGGAAGTTTGAGTCCATCAATTAATCAGATATTGACCTTAACTTGCCACATGTACGTATACAGCGCCAGTTCAGAGCAATAGCGATTGATCTTTCCCTACACATTTAGCCAGAAGAACGTTTCCTTGCCCTGACACGACCAAGTCGATGTCACAGCAAGAATTAGCGGGAGCTCCTTCAAGGCTCAAAGGCTGGCTGATCGATCAAAGTGTAAGTGAAAAACGTTGTTACCTCAATAAATGCGCGGACGCATGGAAGCAGCAGCGATGGCAGCTCTGGAAATAAGTACAGGAAGCAACAGGCCCGTGGCCTTTATCCTGCCCGCTTTCTTCTTCTGCAATGGTCACACTGACGATGATATCTGACTGAATCTTGGCGGCCGAGATACACGGCTTGGGGAGAGGGATGGACGGATGGCCTTTTCAATTTCGCCACCGCCTGCTGAAAGCTTCCACCTCTCCGACTCTCGTCCGAGTTCTCCGGCCGCCGGAAAAAAGGCCGCTCGGCCTCACAGAAGAGTTAGAGCATGTCCATTTCTGCCGGAGCGAGAGCGAGCGGGAGAGCCCTTGGTGCAGGAGTTGGAGGAGGAGACGACGCGACGAATATTTCTGTTTCGTGTGTGAGAGAAGCAGAAGGGAGACACCAAAGGGGCGGCTTCAACTTACATGCGCATTGCATCATTGTGCTGGGAAGGAAGTCGTCGTCTTTGGAGACACAATGCTCGTCTTTGTCCGGGGGTGGGGGACGAATCAAAGCGGAGGAGCCGCTGTTTACCAGGAAGGAAACCTTGTTTTAATCCCTTCCGCTCCACTCGTCATTTGCTTGTCAGATGCACATGGAGAGCCAAAAAGGCTCCGCCATTATGGCCAGACAGCGTGGATGACAATATGGAGACATGCATGTATAGTAGCCCACCGTAGGGGGTCGTGTTCTTATTCAACAGGATCTACATCATCAGCGACTTCTTCTTGATGATAGCTCACCACTCATGCACGCACGTGGTAAACACAGTGAAGGATTTTTTTCTGTCCTGGACAACACAGCTAGATGATGTTGGAGAACACAGCCTAGGCGATCCATGCCAACAAAAACGTTAGGGACAATTTGTGCCTAATGCAGTCGCGTGCACTGCGTAGTTACACTGACTGCTCACTAAGCACATGTGAGTGTTCGAGGCCGCTCACAGCACACGCGTCATGTGAGTGCCGCCAATGCCTGCCTGCTTGAAGTGCGCGTGCAAAACGCACTGACCTGCGTTGGTCCTGCACACGAGAGGAAAAGTCTTCAAAGGATTGAAATCCAAACTTCCAGACTCCAGGGCAATTTCGAATTTTCTTATTCTCCTTTATGCAACTCGTCTCTTGACTCTCCTCCCCTGGGACTAGTTAAAGAGAAGCCGCCTGGGAAAAGTGTTTCTCTACGTACGCAGGTACAGCGAAAAAGCACTCTCAGATCCTCGAGGAAACAGTGCGAGGAAAAGAAAAGCGAATAAAGCTGAACACATCACTTTTGAATGTATTCAATCTTTGCCTGAACATCTTCTGCCTGGCTGTCCAAGACCTCATTGAAGAGATATTAAAAAAACACAGGGAGGATAACTTGGCAACTCAAAGCTCAAGCAAAGTTGCTGAGTGCTTAAATTTTATAGCGTTCCTCATTCAAGTGCACCCCGATGTAGAAAAAAGCCTAAATAGGCATAAAAATAGGTCATTAGTCTCTTGTATTCTCCCGCTTCTCCATGGAATTTGAGAAGAAATGGCATAAACAAGGACCACTTTTTTTGTTTGGACTTTTTAAGGGGACGCCTTTAAATGATGCGCGTCCGGTTATGCTATCACTCCGAATGTTCAGTCCAACAGCACCGAATGAATCCGAGCTGGCACAAAAGCCAGACTTTACCGTTCGTATCCGTGTCATATGACCGAACTAGAAAAACAGCCACAGTAGCAGGTAGAGTGGAGCTCGTGCAAAACTGACTTCGACTAGGACTGTAATAGAGGAGAGAAGCCTTGAGAATTTCTTTCTTATTTTCTTCATTGTATAAACTCTCTCGCAGCCCACATCTAGCCTGACTTCTATCGGCTCTTGTCAAGAGTGGCCACTGGATGGCACCATCTGTGGTACTGAAAATTGCCATATGTATGTGACTAAAAGCACCTTAACCAAGAATCTTGTGAAACTTCAAGCATCTACAACGAGCTTCTTGCCCTCGCAGCCCCCGGGTAAGTCACAATTACACTGGTCAGCTTGGCAACCATTAAGCATTAATAATTCTCGCTCTTCAAGTTTCCGTACGTATTCAGGATAGTTAACAAATCAATGTATCACGGCCAAGTCTGCAGAGGTACCAAACCAGTTGCCTGGTGGGTAGAAATTAGCTATGGAGGAGAGCAGAAAATACCAGCTAACGTGTGTGAGAACGTCATCAAAAACTTTAGGGAGAGACCTTGTAAAGGTATTAAGACTAAAGGTCGTGCAATAAGTTATTAAGTCCTCCTTGGCTTGGGGAAACAATACTTCTGTCTGATGCATTCTGGCTATTATACTTGAAAATCGGTTCATATTGCAGTCTTCGGTTTCGCGTTTGGAGGAAAGATGACATTTAATATGACCTAATTTTGATAAAAGTTATTCTGGCGCTAGTCAGTGATCTCTGTCAAATTCATGAAAAAAACAAAGATTTCTGGGGAGACTAATACTTCTGTCCTTGACTGTGCAACATCGACTGTCCGGGCTTGCAGGCTCTCCCCTCCCTTGCGCGGTTCCTTTAGTGATCCCCCGCTTTTTTGTCGCTGCTTTGGGTCATTTGCTGTTGGACGGACTTAGTCAACGGTCACTTTTCATTATTGAACGGCTCCTTTAGACTCAAGTCATGCCTTTTTTGCTCAACCGACACATTGCTCATGGCTTTGTTAGGAATGGACTTCTGGACCTTTGCAGAGCTTATTCAGCAGACTCCAAGTCCAAAATGATTGGCCTGGTGGGCTTAGATGGTGTAGGTAAGTAGTGTCTGGTCAGGCCGTAGTGTGCACTGTTCTACGTAATGTCCGGGTGTCTTCTTCCTAAAGACTGCCTTAATCCTCGCACTGTTCTCGCAACTTCACTTCGAGCTCTTACTCAAATTACCAATGGGTTTCAAGGAAAATTGCCAATGGAACTTGGAAAATCGCACTCTCTTATGTTTTGTTTATGTATGACGGTGAGTCACATCAAATTGTACACCGAAGTGGGTTTCTTGGAACACATTGCGCGGTTGTGAGGAGGCCTTGGACGAAGTGTTGCCACTGAAAGTGAAAACTTTTGACTATCAATCAGTACCACTGTTTGTTACTTTTGGCATCGACTCAGACTGGTTTCTATTGCGATTGCTGAATGCTGATCTGAACGTACCATTTATGTGAACCCCCTAGTGAAAAAGAAAGGTGCTTTTTGTTGTCACAGGTCGGGATCACAATGACTAGGCCCAATTAAACTCACTTTCATATTTACATCTCATTTGCAGTGAAACCCAGTAGTCTAAAATTAAGTAAAAGATTAAGCCTTTTGAATTATTCAAGTTTTCTATTGACCGATAAGGAAAACTTAAACTTAATGTAGCACATAAGAAAGTGTAAGTGTTGGTTTCATTTTGGTTCTTTTGAAGACGACTGAGAAGGACGTACGATATGTCAAACACATCGAAAGTCACTGCTGATGCCGATCTCAAGCTTAAAGTTGATCAAGAACTACTCCTGAATCTTGTGAAGATGCTACTAAATTGAGTTAGATTTTGCAAGTTGACGTATTGTAAGAAATCTTTGACCACAGACTAAGAAATCCGTCGGTAGTCAAAGATGTCAAATTCAATGGCCAAACTACATTCGAATTTAACCGATAAAAAGTTCATCAATTATTAAGTTATTCTGCTTAGCAATGCATTGATAGTTGATCACTTACACCACTAGTGACAACAGTGCATTCGTGGGATTTAAAATGCAGTAATTGTACAAACATTGCACTTTGGAAAAGCTGCAGATAGATAAATCCATCCTCTCACTGGTTTCCAGGGAGAGGATGGATACAAGCAACCCAATGTGAACTGATGCCCTGAATTTATCCCAATAAGCGAGAAATTCCAGTAAGAGGGAAAAAGATCTCAGACATTCTTTGTTCATTTTTAAGCTGCAATGTATTTACTCTGGTTCTCGATGTCACTCAAAGTGACGAAGCTTCAGTAGGTGACACAACACAACAATTATTTGAGAGGGCCTGCAAGTGGCCCCCGCAGTTTGAAGGCCAATGTGTGAAAAGGAGTGCTGTTTATCGTGACCCACACACGTGTATGATCCCATAGCTATAGTGACTTAGCGGTACTCTCCTATGGAGTGGAAGGGCACAAGGAATACCAAGGTGGAAGCAGAGACGAGGAAACTGATCGATAACCACTGAGAAATGTCCTGGCCGATTGCGTCGCGCACGTCCACGAGTGAGGTGTCCTATGTGTTCTAGGTGACGCAGTCTTAAATAATCTCCTTCGCAATGGCTTCCGTGTGACAGCCATCACTGATCTCGATCCCAAGAAGTGTTCTGGATACCCCTAAGCAATCAGTATCAACAGGGAAGTGGTCGAGGCCTCAGACGTGATTGTCTTAGGTAGGTCGGGTTCTTTTTTTTTGCTCTTGCGGCTGTCACTCAAAATTTTTGTTTTTAGGCCTGCCCAACCCTGCCAGCGTGCAAGTTGCGTCTGAGGGTCCAGATGGGATTGTGGCCGGGCTCAGCAAGGGAAAGATCTGGGTCGATCACTCTACTACTGATCACAACCAGAGCGTGACCTTTAGGGGGATCACGCAGGAGAAGGGGGCCAGCGTCTCCGACGCTACAATCACTGGCGGCATTGACGCACTCAAGTGGGTAGCATTGGCTTTATTGGTACAAGTACCGGGTGTCTTTCATTTTTGAGATAGCTTCAAAACTGCGTGGCCAAATGATGCATCCAATGAAAGCTCTCATCTCTATGGTCGTAGTCCTTCACAGAACTGGATGATGTAATCATTGTTACTGACATCATGCCAGACGAAAGTTATGGGAGTCAAGTACATTTGTAGAAGCCACAGTCATCCAACGAGGGTAAGCAATAAAAAAGTGATTTTTGTCTCTCTCAGTAGGGGATCAAAAATGATGAATTTTGCAGAAACTGTGTGAGACTCAGATGTAGATCTCAATTTTCTATGGTGGCCACGAAATTCATCTGATTGTTCTCCTTTTGACTTTACCATCTGGTCAAATATTGTGGCTAAAACCCGTGAGGATGTGCAGGACAGCCTGGGCAGACTTGAAGCCTTTGTCAGTCAGGTGTGACACACCGTGCTCACCCCTGAATTTGGCTGGATGTGCTGTGGGCAGCATGGAGTAATCTCTTCCGTGTCAGAGAGGCTGGCAATGGCTTCATCAGAAATGACTGGAACATTTCTTGCACCTTACTCATGCCTTGTGTTGTAAAAAACGCTTTATTAATCCACAGGCTGCAGTTGTTCCTCATACAAGCACAGCGTCCATGTTCATGTAACATAGGTATGTCCAATAGCCGATGAAAAATTTACACCCAAGGGCGCACTCTTTCTGTGACACCAGGCACGAAAGAATCACAGTGTGGTAGAGCGGATGATGCAAATTCCAGGTCAAATGGTTGTCTACGTGGGTGGCGACAAGCCCGTCTTTGAGTCAGTGAGCGACATCTTGGATGCTAGCTACATTAGCAGTATTCACGCAGGTGCTCATGCTAGGTACTGAATAAGATTGCGCTGCCCATTTGCGCACACTTCTCTGATTCTGATTGATTTTGAGCAGCAAAGAGATCCGGGGCTGATCTGACAACCTTCTGGCACTGTAATCGTGCCTCCTCTGGGAGCAGCTTTGTGTGGGAGACCGCTGGACCGGACATCTTCAACCAGACTTGTCATGAGTCCTTCTCTTTGGAGCTTCCAGTCAAGGACATTCAGCTTTTTTATGAGATGGTGAGGGTAGCAAAGGTTTTGCAAGCATGGCTGTAGCATGCATTGTTCTCCACTATTAGTGTGTGAATCTCGTAACGTGCCGGTGCCTACTGAGTTGCTTGGGACCATGCATCAAATCTTTACCGTGCCATTTGTCAATTCGGTCCCAATGCTTGACGCTATTCTCCGCCCAAACTGATGGAGTTGGCCTTGGGCGAGAGCCTCAAAGCAGATGACTTAAAGGGCAGGACGCATGAGAACGAGGACGTGGACGGGTCTCTGGAAGTCAGGCGCAGAGGCATCGACATACCAAAAAACTCAAAAATAAGAGTACCCACCAAGCTATGACCCACAGAAACTTTGCAAGAGATTGTACTTTCTGCCCCAAACTTTTCTAAGCCCACATAAAGTTTCCATAGTACATACTGTTTATGTACCTACATGAAACAGTACAACCGAGCGCGCACGTGTAAACCCTTGAATTCTGCACTTGCTACAATGGCAGTAAAGCAGTACTAGTGTTAATTACAGTTAAATTGCTCCCAGGATGAAAGTGCAACCATGTAGCAGTAGCAGACAAAAAGTTTTGAACATGGTTGTGATCGAACTTCTTTGAGCATGTACAGTCCTTGCCGTAAGTAGCTTCCGCAGGGACGAATTCACTATATACGCCGTAATAAAGTTATTTCAGATTGAATTTCGATATGATATGTTCTACTGACACGCAACTCTGAGAACAGTCGTTCAATGCTGAGGCTGCCCACTTCGGCCCTACAATGCTGAAAGGACAGAAAGGTGGACATGGGCACGCCACATTGCCTCGAAACTTGGCTTTTTCAGAGGGTTAAAGTTGATGAAATTGCTGAAATTTTTCTGGGGGACACCAGCCTCCCATTTGGCACCCCTCAGGGGTCAAACTGGCCCCCTCCGCGGGCAAACAGGCAGACAAAAAACTGTGGCCGAGGGGAGATGCTGCAGGGTTTCGTAAAAAACAAAGGAGACCAAAAGTTGTCACCTGATGACAACACGATATCCAACGATGACAATGTGACTAAACGCTCCAAGACGTCGTCCAACTTTAACGGCCTCAAAAAGCAAAGTTTCAAGCCAACGTGGCGTGCCTCCATTTCCACCTTGCTATAGCATCAAGTAGCATGTAACTGTAGCACCAAGTTGGGCAGTCACAATGTGGAATGCATGTTCTCAATGTTTTGTCTGAGGATCAATCGTTCCAATGCAGTATATGAAGTGAAGTTATCCCTGCGGAAATAATTACGGCAAGGACTGCATGCTCGAAGGAACGAAGACACTTCCACATACCCTGGGTGTTGTACCACATCGCATCCGTCCGCCTCGCTGGCAACTCCCACCAGGTTCTTTGTCACTTATGTTGCGAGGGGGCACGCACGCCAGGGGGACAAGCGCAATGCCCACTACTCGCTGAAGTGCGTACAGTACCGGTACCAAGGAGTTCTTTTTGGCTACTTCCCGAGACTTTTCTTTAGAAAATTCCAAACGCGTGCTTTCAGTTGATAACGAAAGTTGCCACGCACTTTCATGGAATCGCTAATGCGCAACAACCATACGGAGGACTCCAAGAGAAGGTATTACGGAATTAACCTTTAACGGAGCCCTTCTTGGCTTCGAAGATCGCTTTCGCCAACATTTAACGGCACTTACGTTATATTTACGTCCGCCACTAACGAGAAACTTGTCAGGTCTCAATCCCATCTAGAAGTCGATGCTTTTTGCTGTAACTGCATGTTGCGCCCTCACACGGCGCTGGAGTCAGTGGGCATAGTCTTGTGCTGCCCGATCCTGTTGCTGGTCGAGTCGCTTTGGCACGGCTGCCCCTAAGGCACGAATGAGTGTCTACAGGAAATTAATTTGTACATTCTAAGCGTGCAATTGTGCGTACATTCGAGGGGAATGTGCCAAAAAATCTCAACCAAATCCATGGCATGGGGAAGGTCCCTCTAACGTCTGAGCTTGCAAGAAAAGCTGATCAGACCTCATTCGGATTCGGTTTGGGGGACATTGGTCTTCATTTTCACGCAGTCAGCGCAAAATTTCGCTACGTCTCTGGCGATGCTGAGGCTACTCCTAAGTTAGCTTGATACATGATTGTCGGTGAGGACAGAGCTGGGCAAAAACAATTGAGATTGAAAGGCCGAGGCACGACCAAAAAACTGGAGCTGGCATGCAATCGAGTCCCTTCTCAACAACGATTTGTACTTGATTTTTAAGTTTTTAATAAAAATGCAATCAACGAATTCGCGTTGTTTCGAAGACACCGCTATCGAGATATTGGAAAGCACGAAGAAGCCTTGGGCAAGTAATGCGCCCTCTGAGGTAGTCTAAGAAATTGGAACGCGTCTAACGGTTTTCTTTGCCACTATTGGGCGCAGCCTGCAGTCCGCATCACGAATGTGTGCGAGAAAGAGACTTCGGAGGTCGAGAGATCTGTCGACGGCATCGTTCCCTGGAAAAGTCTTCCCGGATAAAAGCTTCACCGAGGTAAAGAAAAATCGCAAATTCTCTCGGCCTCGCTGGCACCCTTCACGCACGTTCGCATGCTAAAATGGAAGAAGATTCTTCCTATAGCAAGGAGAGTTAGCGGGGAAAAATTTATCCGTTATCTCACACTTCCTTGTGACAGAATCACGCCGACTTAAAGGATGCCGCGCCAGTCGGAATGGCAAGATTCGGGCAGGAAGAGAGACTAAGTTTGCAACAATGAGACAAGTCTTTTGAATCTGTACGCGGGCGAGCAGATCTCGTCACGTCATGCACAGTAAAACGCCCTCCAAGAACACGAGCATCGCTGCCCCACCCCATTCAAACTAGTTCCACAACTCATTTCACCTGCACCTTGCAACTTCATCTTAGTGCCCGTGGTCATCAGGATCAGCGTCTCTCTCACCTCCCGAATACTACGACACTTCCAGTTTCTCTTATCTCATCCTGCAGCCGAAAGTCTTTTCAAAATAGATCTTGCTGCCCCCTGATCGTTGCTCGGCAAAAGGAAGGCATCGAGGCATTGTCAAGGCGAAGACAAGCCCAATCAAAGGGTAAATCACTGCATTAAGGACGTGCAAGTGTCTGGCGAACATCACCTTGGCTTTTCTCCTGTTATCAATAATAAGATTAGTTTGGCCAAATTTGCAGCATTGTCACAGGGGTGAAGTAGCCAACATCCACATCCATTCAGTGACCAGAACTCTGTCACCATGTTGGTCCGACGAGGTCTGACCTCACTGCTCTTCCGCCGCTCCCTGTCCCCGTTTGCCCAGTAGAGCCTGTCTGAGGCCTCGTCCTCCCTGTCTTTTCATTCATCCGAGAAGATCTCTGCCCGGGAAGACAAGTTCGGTGCAAACAACCCCAGCCTGTGGCACCCTGCCAGACTGAAGGGGTGCATGTGTGGGACGTGGACAAGAAAAGGTACTGCGACTTTTTAGCGCCCATTCGGGTAACGTCACTTTCAGCTCGTGCATGGTAGCACTCGGTAAATGTCCTATTACCAATTTATATAGAAACATCGGGATTTGTTGTCTCATCACGAAATGCGAGAATCTTTTTAAACAACGGCTCCTTGGACCAAAGTTTCATGGACTCAACCTTCCCCACATGTGTGCATGTTACTAGGGATTACGCGCCACTGGCAAAATTATAAAGCGCCACGTGTGTGGAATGGGAGATGGGGGTGGGGGTTGGGGTTGGGGGTGGACGGGTGTCCGTCTGTCTCCTCTGGACTGATCGTCCCCAAACTTGCCATTGACGCATGTACTCCTCACCCTCATCTACTTCGTTGGGTAGAAAGAATGACAAAGCTATAAAGCTCTATGCATGCGTCTGTCTGTCGGTCTGTGCTTTAGCTAATCACGCGCTCCGCGCTCACCGCACGCAAAAACTGGTGGTACAGGTGAAAGTCACTCGCACAAAAGTTGAAATCAGCCTCGAACCGCGAAAACCAGCCGCACAAAAGCTAGAAATCGGCCGCGGATGGACAGACAGACACACACTCGCACGTTACATACGACCCTTGCGCTTTACATATTAGATAGATATGTGTGTGTGCATAACGTCGAAATGAGCAAAGCATTCACGAGCCAAACAGTGGTGTACGAGGGCTGTCTCGGAGATGCCTTGAAAGAAATGGTCTGCAAGAATTCCCATCCCTCCCTACTTCTGTCTGTACTGCACGAACTACATGCCTTTCCCATCTCAATCTTTGTCCGAAATTCCTTTATCCCCTAGGGCATTTTCGTTTCTGTAGCAAAAAATAATGGGATCACATCACTTTTTTTCAGAACAATTTATGCCATTCTTGTGCACAGAGCCAGTATGAGAATTGGCGCAATCATATGTGTACACATGCAGGTCTTTCATTCATTGTGCATAAGTCATGTGTAAGTCATGTCATAAGTCATGTGTAGTTTATGTTCTGTGTACATACAGTATGATACTTGAAGAGGTAACTTCTGATAGCTGTTCTTGCTCTCTTCAGTGGTGAATCAAGGCCGCTGTCATTCTAAGATGGTGCAGGCCTTGACGGATCAGGCAAACATTGTGGCCCTCACCTCCAGAGCCTTTTCCACCGATGTCCTGGGCGAATATGAGGAGTACGCTACAAAACTCGTTGGCTGTGACAAGTTGGCGCCCGTGGACACAGGTAAAATGATGCAATTGTAATGCCTCGTAGACATGGAGCAGAACTTGTATCCACCACCTAAGGCGTTGAGGCTGCCAACAAGCTGGCCCGCAGATGGGCCTACCAGATGAAGATGGTGCCTGAGACCCAGGCCAAGATCGTATACTGCGAGAACAACTGGGGTAGGTTCATTGCTGCCATCTCCAGTTCCACAGACCCCGTGACCTATCAAATTACGGACCGTACTTGCCTGGGATCCTCACATGCCCTTTCTTTAACTAATCGATTCTTTTGGCCGAAAATCAACAAAAAATTTTCCCCCATTTCCAACTCCTAGGGGATCTCGTAGGCATTGGTGGTTTTGACCACCATTTTTCTTTGACTTATCCACTTTCCCCTTTTTTGCCATGTATTTTTGTACTGGTTCGAGAGCGGATGGCCTCAAATCGTCCTTGGAAATATCTAATATATGAAGCGCGAGGGCCGTGTGTGTGTGTGTGTGTGTGTGTGTGTGTGTGTGTGTGTCCGCGGCCGATTTCCAGCTTTTGCGAGGCCGTGACGGGCCGAACGTACGTGCGTTTGCTCCGCATGAATGTGTGTCTGTCTGTAAATACATAATAATAATTGATGCAATAAAATCTTGTAAATTTGTCGCCCTAACACCGGCCTTCGTCGCCATTATGTAATGGCAGATTTATGCATACGACGGTCTGTGCAGAAGCTGGACAGTGAAAAAAAGTCGATTAGTCAAAGAAAATAACACGCTTGACGAAAAATAAGCACTTTTGGCAACTGGCAAATTCAACTGTGATCCTTTTGTGCGTCTTGAATACATTTTTTCACTCGTTCATCTTAAAAAAAAGTGCTGCGAGGCTCACTTAAGAATCAGTGAAATTTGCTTGTGAGTATATTTTTCATCAAACAAATGATCTTTTTAGCGTCGAAACTGACATTATGCATGGGCCACACTCGACTGTTCTTATGGCGCTGTGCTCATACCATACAATGATCTCTCGGCATGAGCAGAGGCCTTAACAGACCCAAATGTGTGGGCTTTTATGGTAGAGCCCATTCAGGGTGAGGCTGGCGTCATTGTTCCTGATGAGGGCTATCTCAGGAGAGTCCGAGTCGGAGAACTGTGCACACAGCACAATGTCTTGCTCGTGGAGGATGAGGTAAGGGGAAAAAGTGGTTCGTTCTTAGACAGAAATTTAGTTAACCCTGAAAGAAAAGCAGCAATGTCTCAACTTTCCCTACGCCAACTTCCACGATAGGTTCAGACTGGCCTCTGCGGTACAGGGAAAATGCTGACAGTCGACCACGGGAACGTCAAGCCCGACATCTTCATCTTGGCCGGAGTTGAATCTTGGACAAACAGTGCTGAATTTTAGTCAGGCAGCAATGATGTGAGGAAGAATGACCACATCATTATTTGCCACTGCAGTGAGCACCATGGCAGTTGTAGGGTTTTTTGCTCAGGAGCACAGACGGGATTTTACGGCGCTCGCTCGCAATGATTCTGTGACTGTGTCAGTCTCGGTCATGACGAACTTCTTGCCATCCACAAAGATGCTACCTTCTTTGTGCGTCATGTAACTGAAAAGTTTAGGACAACTATCAAGGAGATGTCCTTCCAATGTCACGCGAGGATTGCCCTCTGCATCCTCACACACATGTGCATGTCAAGGTCTTCCTTGATGGCCCTGGAAAAGATCCTGGAGATTCCCTCTTTTTGGCATGTGCTATCAAGGAAATGAGAGGCTTTCCAGTTTGGGGTCATTTGAGGCCCCGTGGAAGTCTTCTTTTTTACCTTGTTTTTTTGTACGAGTTATGTTGCCCTAGCTTTGCACTGTCATAGAATGAAGAAGATATATACCCGGTTCTATGATTGCCTTGGAGTTGTGTCGGACACAGAAAAAATCACTTCTGCATGCCCACGTCACATTACCCAAGTCGAAATGGATTGAGCTGACGTGGCAATTTTAACCCCTCAATAGCACATATTTTACAGTACATACAAAGCTTTGCCTTGACAGTTCAACTGTCGAGTTATGGTCGTCCAAGAATATTCCGGACGTATCTATCCCACCCTAAACTTGTGTCACCATCCCCACACGAACCTCGCGATAACGGCATTGAAAAGCTGACCGTCCCCATCCTTGGCAGCTAAGGGTCCTCCACACATTTCTTTGGTGACCACTGCTGTCTCCTCTGTATGTTTGTCTCTCGTCAGGTGAGATTTTTCGTGGTGAGCTGTCAACAACTCTGCCATCGTCAGTGGAGCATTGTGTGCGAGGGAAGGGGCTCGTCAATGCTGTCGTCATCTTTCCTGAATTCGATACATGGGAAGTGTGCTTGAGACTGGCCGAAGGGGGACTTCTGGCATGGTCACATCATCTGCCTAGCACCACCTTTTATCATGACCGAGGCGCAGCTAAGGGAGAGCGTCAAGATCATCAAGACGACCATTGAAGAGGTCGTCGGGTGAAGAAACTTCTTGTCTCTTTTGCTGCTTGCAAATGTAACTTTATACATTCACCGGACGTGGAAATTTAAGTACAATGTTATGATGTGCGATAAGTCCAGGTGTGTCTTTGATATTGATAAGAAGATATCAGCCAATGTGAGGCAATTTGAGTCAGTATCACACACTTGAAGAAGCTAAGTCAGTGTTGCTAAAAGGCGGTGACAGCAATAGGGGTGCATTGATAACATTGCCTTAGGTGCTTCTCCCTTCTGTTAGTTCTTGCCAACCACTTCCTGTTTGAGCTTTTCGGCTAAGGTTCTGCGGATCTTGAGTGTCTGTGGATCCAGACCCCTGGCGGTCCCTGCTCTTCCTTTTCCTGAAACAGAAGTAATGTCACCATAGGCTGCACCCTCCAGTGCTTTTTGCTCAGTTTTCTACTCTCACCAAAGGCTGATCTCGCCGCTCTTGCTGACTTTGGACGTGACTTCATCTGCTGGCGCTCAGCCTCCGCCAGCTGCTTCTCCCTCTCCTCCCTCTTCATGGCCAGCAGCTTGTCTCGCTGTGCCTTCAGGAACTCGGTACGACGCCTCAGCTCTTCCTCATCAATCTCTGCTGTGGCTCCTGGTGAAGGAGCATCCATGGGAGCAGAGACACCACGACCAAGGACTAAGCAGAGAAGAAGTACATTAGTTTGCCTCCAAGAGGTGCCCAATTGGCAATCTTAATGTCCACTGCCCATGGATGGCAGTCTACTGTAAAGTGTGTGCCAGAAGTTTAAAATTTAGCTCATAATTATCAACAGCAGAACATCTTAAGTTCTCCTCATGACACTCGACAAGGAACATGGTAAGGGCGTATTTACGAAATGAAGTCTCCATTGCTTTTAATCTTCTCAAGACGACAACAGTAGGCTTTGAATGCTGAAAAAATGTGACTCACTAGGAAAAGGGCCTGGAGCCTTATGCGATTCTTTTCGCACTTTGTGGTCGCAAGTTGTGGTTGAGACGTAACTTGCATGAGTGGTAGGTCGTCTGTGTCCGTCAGTCGTCCACGGTCATTTCTGTGTCTTTTGTTGTGGATGGAGGGAGTCAGCAGTGACGGGAAGGAGGTCTGCAGATCCCCTGGAGGAAGGAAGGAGGGAGGCAGACAAGGAAGGATTCTAAGAGGGAGGGAAGCTTGAGCTGCTTGAGGGTCAGCCAGGCTGGTGACAACCCTCTTTGTAGTGAAAATGGGGTATGAAAGGAGCAGAATTTTGCTCTTTCTCACTCAGTGATCAGGAGATCCTCTCCAGGAAGACCTCTCCTGCCTTCTGCCCACCTCCAGGCCTCCACTCTACGCAGGGACTCTTCCCAGGACTCTGTCTACGGCTGGTTTACTTCTGGATCATGGTAAAGGCCCGCCAAGCCATTGTTCCGGCTCTCTGTCTTATTTCAACCCTTTCCCCCTGTACTGTTGTAATTGAGCAGGAGGAATCCGTTCTCCTTCAGGGGCAGACTGGCTAGGTACAAGCTGTTAGTTCAATTGTCCTAATTCTTGTAGGATATCTTGTATGCGTCTCCTCCACGTATAAGAAAAGAAGTATTTGTGTTACTGCTGTATTAAAACCTCTGTGTTGGTCTCAAGTCATTGAGTTGTCTCAACAGATCTCCAGTCAGACCCTCTTAGTCATCATGAACCTGGTCTGTGTCTCTGTCGGAGGCAAAGTCACCACGGTCAAAGTGTTTTCTTTTACCCAGTCTATGTTCTCTCACGCACAGTAGTCATGGAGCACAAAGTGCATTTCACATTAAAATGAAGAAGCATATTTGAAGTTGGGACTTCCCTTGAACCACTACTTAACCTCTCAATGGCAATCAGAAAAACCTGCAGCAACTTCTGGTGTACACTGATTTTCTGACAAGGCAAGCTGAAAGCCAAGTTACGCGGATGTGATTGTCAGACATGAACTGAAGCTCATGACTGGCGAGACCCCAGAGGTGGGAAAGAAACATGCTGCATGGGAGAGTTGGTAACCCTGCCAAACTTCTGGCTGAGGTTTGTGTTATCTAAGGTCGATGCTGACAAGGCGCTATTGAGTTTCTCACAGATCGATCAAAAGAAGCCTTTTCTCCAAATGTCTGAGTGATGAGTAAGGTACATGTTCCGGGTGCCCCATTTTTATTTAACTTCCTATCGACGCTCGCTGTTGTAGCGGACTCTTGCACTGAAGACTCATTTAGTGCTAAGGCGACAAGATTGACACCAACCAAATGCTCATTAGAAGTTCTACTTGCAATATGCTTTTTGAAGCACTTACAAAACATTGACCGAGGTTGATCAAGCGGTACATGTTCGACAGCAGTTGTATGCAGTTTAAGGTATGACAAACAGATTGAGGTGAAAGTATGTCGTCAAAACTTCACTCATGTAAACACTTTTTTTTTCAATGATTATCCTAAAATGTTGGACCTGAAAACGTCATTTCAATATGTCCGTTCTGACCAGCAACTGTTCCATTTTAGCCGTACCGACCTCTCTTCTATTGGTTTGTGCTTATTGTACTGGAAAAACAGATTATAATTGATTCTCTTTCCTGTGCTGCAACCTTCTCCATTTTATTCAGGAGCAATCAATGCCACAGAGAAGAAGGTTTTACATAGAACAATGCTAAACTTCAGCTGTTTTTGCATGTCTGGCACTGAAGTAATCTGTCTTGCATTCCGGACTTGCAAGAGAGTATTTTTTCCACTTAAATTTGAGTTGTCGACATTGGTTATGAAGATATTTCCTTGTCCAGTGAAGCTAATATTGACGCAAAACTGATGACGCTATAGGTCGGTTTCCGGAGAAGGTTAAGTATGGTGTACCTGGGATGGTTAAATGACAGTTCGACACAATCCTTCCCGACCCAGCCTTTACCGACACAGCCTTTACCGACACAGCCTTTACCGACACAGCCTTTACCGACACAGCCTTTACCGACACAGCCTTTACCGACACAGCCTTTACCGACA